>Ga0208704_100045_pt1 | contig 47300 bp, 39 predicted proteins | sample DeeseametaMP0144_FD_184221 | JGI IMG/M metagenome (GOLD analysis project Ga0208704, IMG submission 184221) | Marine microbial communities from the Deep Atlantic Ocean - MP0144 (SPAdes) | ecosystem: Environmental > Aquatic > Marine > Oceanic | place: West of Cape Verde, Atlantic Ocean | collected...
CGTTGAATAATTTCAGCAATGTTTTTAACTTGGCTATGCTCACCCGTTGAAAGAACGTGTTGAAGTACCTGATCGCTTGGCTTCATACCCAACGCTTTGTAGTTAGTGGCTTCCATACTTACATTAAACGTTGCGACTTTAAGCATTTGCTCTTCTTGCGAGCTAGCCAGCGTAGATACGAATAATGCGGGTAAAAGAGCTATCGCACAGAAAAGCGCCCTATTTTTCATGTTGTTACCTGTAAGTAAAAGCGAAATGCAAAGATAGCAACTTTAGCGGCTTATCTGAACTTTTTTGTTTTATTAAAGACCGTTGTATCAACAAGACAAACATGCTCTCGCTCTTACACAAAAAAGAAATTTATTTTCACAAATGAGACCAAAGAAAGAAATATTTTTTACTATAAAGCCCTAAAGCTAAAATAACAGAATCAAATACTCGTTCTTAACTGGTATTCTATTTTTGTTTTATACAGCTAGCATTAAGCGAACTACGCTTAACGTTTCGCATTTTGGGTGAATGAGAGAAGGTTATGAAAAGCTGGGTTTCAAAAGCGATCAATATTATCAATGCAGATTATCAACGTTCGGCTGATACGCACTTAATCAAATTAGAGCAGATCGCCTTTAGAGATATTGATATCTATCTTAAAGATGAAAGCACCCATCCAACAGGCAGCCTCAAGCACCGTCTAGCCCGGTCCCTTTTTCTGTACGCCCTTTGTAATGGAAAAATTGTAGAAGGAACTACTGTGGTTGAAGCCTCGTCAGGCAGCACAGCGGTGTCTGAAGCTTATTTTGCTAAAATGATTGGCGTTCCGTTTGTTGCGGTTATGCCTAAATCTACCGCCCAAAGTAAAATCGCGCTTATTGAGCGATATGGCGGGCAGTGTCACTTTGTAGATTGCCCTACGCAAATGCACAGCGAAGCAACCAAAGTAGCTCACGAGCTTAATGGTTATTTTATGGATCAGTTCCTTTTCGCAGAGCGCGCTACAGACTGGCGAGGCAATAACAATATTGCTGAGAGTATCTTTGAGCAAATGAAAGCCGAGCCCCACCCTATTCCACACACCGTGGTTATGAGTGCAGGTACAGGTGGAACATCAGCCACCATAGGGCGTTACATTCGCTACAAAGGTCTCTCTTCTCAGCTTGTCGTGGTAGATCCAGAATTCAGTGTGTTTTTTGATAGCTTCAAAAACAACGATCATACACTTACCGCTACCCGTGGTAGCCGCATAGAAGGGATAGGACGCCCTAAAGTGGAAGCCTCTTTTCAACATGACGTTATAGATGACATGATTGCCGTTCCCGATGCCGCCAGTATTGCAACCATGCATTGGTTAAACAACACCATGGGGATTAAAGCCGGCCCATCTACCGGCACAAACCTATGGGGCGCATTAAGTATTGCTGAACAAATGAAGCAGCGAGGAGAAATGGGATCGATCGTAACGCTTATGTGCGACAGCGGAGAGCGGTATAGTGAAACTTACTATAATGCTGGTTGGGTAGAAAAGACCATTGGCTCACTCGCTGAATACACCACCAAACTAGAGGCCATCGGGGCCCCTGCTTAAATAGCCTGTTTCTGCTGTTTAAAGTGCTGGGGCGTTATGTATCGCGCAGCACTTTATTCAAAGCGTTTATCTCTATACATTGGCGATATACTTCTCATTGATAAAGCGCGCAAAATTATGATCAAAATAAAAAACGTTGTTAGCTGTACAGTTGCATTTGCCACAGCGTTTGCTGCACACACTGCCTTTGCTACCAGTACATCGACTGTTGAAATTGCGAACACAAGCAACACTAGTATTAACCAAACCGCAGACGCGACCGCCAACGCTGACGTCCCTAACAACAATTACGAAAGCGTTTTTGCTAACCTCGCGCTTCATTGTATTCATCAAGAGTTTCCAAATGTAGTGAAACACATGATGAATAACGGCGATGACGTTAAGGCACCAAATCAACTCTACCCTTCATTTTATGGTTGTTTAGACTGGCACTCGTCGGTTCATGGCCATTGGCTTTTAGTAAGAATGTTAAACACTGCGCAAGATGCAGTGGATAAGGATGAGATCATTGAAAAGCTCAACATCAGCTTCACGCCTAAAAATATCCAAGGTGAATTGACGAGCCTTAAGCGTGAAAACAATGCCTCATTTGAACGCCCCTATGGTCTTGCTTGGTTCCTGCAGCTAACCGCTGAACTACGTCAATCTTCCCTTCCTGAAGCAACAAAATGGCTAAATACTTTACGTCCTCTCGAGGACGAAATTGTAGCCAGAGTAAGCGCATGGTTACCCAAATTAGCTTACCCAATCCGTACGGGTGAGCATAGCCAAACCGCCTTTGCTTTTGGCTTAATGTTGGATTGGGCGAAAACAGCAGGTAATAAGGAGTTTGAAGCGCTGTTAACGTCCAGGGTGAAAGACTACTATCAAGACGATACACAGTGCCCTCTTGCCTACGAGCCTTCGGGACAAGATTTCTTATCACCGTGTTTGGCCGAAGCTGATTTAATGCGAAGAGTAATGTCTAAAAAGGACTATAGCCAATGGCTTTCAGCGTTCTTTCCAAGCCTCACAGCTAGAACATCAAATTGGCTAGCTCCCGCTACAGTGACTGACAAGACGGATGGAAAACTCGCTCACCTAGACGGGCTGAACATCAGCCGAGCGTGGATGATAGAAGGCATAATGCAAGCTTTGCCTGAAGGTGACAAACGCTTACCTGTGCTTAAGAAAGCATTAAGTTCACATCGTGAGGCCGGGCTCAACGCGGTGTTTGGTGACATGCACTATATGGGCAGCCATTGGCTTGGCAGCTTTGCCAGCTACTTAGAAACACAGCGCGGTTTGAATTAACTTATATCCTACTAAAGTGTGAGATGAATGAGCACTAAAGTGCTATTCGTCTCACATGCCTACCGTGGCATGCTCATTCTATGGTGATATGAATAAAGCGCAGCTATGGAAATTTTACTTGTTGATGATCACGCAATAGTGAGAGAAGGCTTTTCTACACTGTTATCTTCGGTACTCGAAGGCGCTGTCGTCACCAATGCAAAAAATGCGCAGCAAGCCACAAATGCACTTCGTGCCAACCACTTCGACCTCATTATTTTAGACATTAATTTAGGAACCACCAGCGGACTCACGCTGGCGGAATATATTGTTCAGCGCTGGGAGCACGCAAAAGTACTTATGTTCAGCATGTTCGATGATATTTCCATCATCGATAGAGCTATGAAACTAGGGGCAATGGGCTATGTTAGTAAACAAAGTGAACCTGATGTACTGATAAGCGCGGTGACATCTATCATTAAAGGCCGCCGTTATTTAGAACACAATACTGCCATTGAGCTCGCTACATTCAACCTGTCACATTCCGGAGGCAACTTAACAGATCTGACACAAAGAGAGTTGGATATATTCCTTGGTATAGCCAACGGGCTTTGCCGAAAACAGGTCGCTGAAAGTCTCAATATTTCTGAAAAGACGGTCTCTAACGTTATCACCCAGCTCAAGCGAAAACTTGAGCTACAGACAAATGCCGAGTTTGTTCACCTTGCCATAAAGCAGGGTTATATCAAAATTGCCAGCTAAACAAGCGCCACTAAACAAGGTCGGGAAAACTTCCCTGTACTTTCGTATCTTTTTTATACCCCTTTGGTACTGACTTTGTCTCATGATAAAGATACCTCATGAAAATCAATATATTAGCGTTTTCATTACACTTCAATCTAAGGGAATTTTTCCCGTATTTTGAAGGACGGAATCCGTTTATCAGGGCCTCTACTTAGTTACATACTGTTAACACAACATCAAGGTAACAGTGGAAATAAAACTATGGCTAAGTTCTATTCAAAGGCTTCATTGGCCTTAAGCGTAATTATTGGTTTAGGTACGAGTTCACATTTATATGCGGACGATGGCGTGACATGGGCAGACATTGAAAATGATGCCAAGACGCCTGAGAACGTACTGATGTATGGTATGGGTCCAGAAGCTCAGCGTTACAGCGGACTTGATCAAATCAACAAAGAAAATGTACATATGCTATCTCCGGCTTGGGTGATGAGTTTTGGTGATGAAAAGCAACGGGGTCAAGAGTCCCAAGCAATCGTGTACGACGGTATTGTCTATGTAACCGGTAGCTACTCCCGTATTTACGCCTATGAGGCAAAAACAGGTAAGAAGTTGTGGGACTACGCCCACCGCCTTCCAGAAGGTATTCGACCGTGTTGTGACGTGGTAAATCGCGGCGCAGCAATTTATGGTGACTTAGTCTTTTTCGGTACGCTGGATGCTGGCGTTGTTGCCCTTGACCGGCTAACGGGCAAAGTAAAATGGAAGAAGCGCTTTGAAGACTATCGTGCAGGCTACACCATGACGGGGGCACCTACGATTGTTAAAGACCAAAAGTCAGGAAAGGTCATGCTTATTCACGGTTCATCAGGTGATGAGTTTGGTGTTGTAGGAAAACTGTTTGCACGCGATCCTGAAACCGGTGAAGAGATTTGGATGCGTCCATTTGTTGAAGGGCACATGGGCAGATTAAATGGAAAAGACAGCACACCCACGGGTGGTTCATACGAAGTGACAACGTGGCCAAAGGATGAAAACGGCGAAATGGTTGAGGCTTGGCACCACGGTGGTGGCGCACCATGGCAGAGTGCAAGCTTCGATGTTGAAACTAACACTATCATCATAGGTGCAGGTAACCCCGCTCCTTGGAATACATGGAAACGCACCGCCAAAGGTGGCGATCCGCGAGATTGGGATAACCTTTATACTTCCGGACAAGTGGGTGTAGATGCAACCACTGGTGAGGTTAAATGGTTCTATCAACATACACCTAACGACGCATGGGATTTCTCTGGCAACAATGAACTTGTTCTATTCGACTATTACGATAATGGAAAGCTCATAAAAGCGACGGCTCATGCAGACAGAAATGGCTTTTTCTATGTAGTTAACAGACAAAACGGTGAATTCATTAGAGGATTTCCCTTTGTAGATAACATTACGTGGGCCACACACATTGACCCTGACACGGGTCGCCCAGTTGAAGTAGACGGACAGCGCCCGCCACTGCCTGAGCCGGGTGAAAAACGAGGAAAGTCAATAGAGGTATCGCCTCCATTCTTGGGCGGAAAGAACTGGAACCCGATGGCCTACAGCCAGAATACCGGCTGGTTCTATATGGGCGCAAACCACTGGAAAGAAGACTACTGGACGGAAGAAGTGACCTATAAGAAAGGTGCCGCTTACCTAGGACAGGGTTTTAGAATTAAGCGCATGTATGACGACCATGTGGGCGTACTTCGTGCCGTAGACCCCATTTCAGGTGAAATTAAATGGACACACAAAGAGAAACTTCCTATGTGGGCTGGGGTACTGGCGACGAAAGGCGGACTCATTATTACCGGAACGGGCGATGGCTATGTCAAAGCTTTCGATGAGGAAACCGGTGAAGAACTTTGGAAGTTCCAAACGGGCTCGGGCATCATTTCATGCCCTATCACCTGGGAAGAGGATGGTGAGCAATACATCGGCTTAGCGTCAGGGTATGGTGGTGCAGTACCGCTATGGGGAGGAGATATGGCTGAACTCACCAAACCTGTCGCGCAAGGTGGTTCGTTCTGGGTATTTAAACTTCCTAATCACAATAAAAAGCAAAACGTAGCTAAACAATAGCTTTATCTTTGCAACAAACCAAACCGAGAGGCGGTGAAAACGCCTCTCGGCATTAAGGAGCTCTCATGCGCTTACGTTTTCAAGCAACCAAACAACTCCCCATATTATTAGTTGTCCTATATTCAGCAACTGCCAGTGCCATTCCCGATTTCGAAGATGACGTGGAAATTATCAACGGATGTGAAATAAAACCAAAGACAGTGTGTAGCGATACAGACTTAAGCGGTGCTGATTTGAGCCATGCAAATTTGCACGGGGCAGTATTCACCAACGTTAAGTTCAACAAAACAGATTTAAGGCACGCCAACTTAAGCTATGCGACGTTTAAGAAAAGTAACCTAGATCACGCTGATTTAGCTACCGCCAACTTAAAACACGCAGATTTACGCAGCTCAAAAGTTCGCAACGCTAACTTAGAAGGCGTAGATGGCTGGGCGCTTTTCGGTCAAGGGGTTGATTTCACTAACTCCAACTTTTCAGGTGCTAACCTGGACCAAGCGCGTTTATCAGGTGCGACAATGGTAAACACCAACTTACGTGCCGCACGCTTAGAGCGGGTTTGGATGAACAAAGCAAACTTTGAAGGTGCTTCACTGATTAACGCCAATATTCAGGAAGCAAAACTGAACGATGCAAGTTTGTATCAAGCAAACCTAACCGGCACGCGCATCCACTACGCAACATTTCAGGGCACTTTCATGGACGAATGTATAAACTGTCCTATTAACTGGTAACTGTGATTGGGTGGAAAGAAAACATTGAGCCGTTCGATATAGCCAGCGCCCATTACCTTCACTAACACCCATTCATACTTACTTTCTTAATATCCCCACTTTTGCTCCCATTCATCTAAAAGAGGGGGACATTCAGAGAAAAGCGTTGGGTAGTTCTCATACTTTTGCATTGAAGACTTATACACTGGTTGACTAACTTGATAGTAGCTCGGTGTTTGGAACAAAGGCGAACTATTACTTTCTAAGGTCTTAGTCTCCCCTTCTGTCAGCCCTGAAAACTGATATATGGATGCTATAGAAGATTCAGGGTCAGCAACAACATCTTCATATTTAATGCTTATTGCTCTGTCCCTTAAGATTGGTTCCATTTTTTCCCAGCACGTGAAGACTTTATTATAAGCCTCAGCGAATTGCTCAACGGTGTACAAGTTTATTTCCTCGAACTGTAAACAACTCAACGCAACTGCCTTCGGGTTACGTAGGCAACAAAGTACTTTTGCGTTAGGAAACAAGGTCAACATTGCAGGTAAATAAGGGAAGTTAAGCGGCATCTTATCTACGATGAGTTTATTGCTGTCAACACTAGGAGAATAAGCCGTTAAATGCTCAAGATAGTCATTTGCCAAAGCGTCTAGTTCACTTTGGTTTGTCCGCTTTATATCACCCGTCTCAGGGTCAACAATCTCGCGTTCAACCATCTGGTTATAAAAGGTTTCGACAGCATCTGTTTCTTCTAATAACTCAACATTCGCATTTTTAAGTAACAAACTTTCTATCAATGTCGTTCCCGAACGAGGAAATCCAACAATAAAGAGAATGTTTGTGCTGTTACTTGACGTGTTAACGATAGGAGAAGGTGATACATCAAAACCATTGAGCATGACGCCAGAGGACAAATCTGCGAATTTACTGGAATGAAGGTTATTCACGTTATGTGCGATAAACCTGATGACCTCTTCGGCATCGCTAAAACGCTTAAGCTTTTCAAGGGTTCTAATCTTCTGGTAAAGATGAGGAAGGCTTTTGGGTTGTTTTACTAAGAAGTGCTCGTTAATTCGCAGCCCCTCTTCAAACTCTCCTTTTGCGAAGGCCAACAGCGAACGTTTTAACTCGTGTTGCTCCTTGTCGCCCTCAGCTTGAATTAATTGAATTTTGCCAAGAAACTTCTCAGCTTCAGCTAGCTCACGCCTGTTTTCGTTAATATTAAAGGCCAGCTCTAGTAACTGAATGTTATCGGTGTTTTCAAACTTTCTATTGAGGACATCAAGGTTGTCTTTAGTGGCATTGAGTAGCCAAGAAACATAGTCTAAGTACGTCAGTAACTCTTCTTTATCCGATGAATCAGCGAGGGAAAGTGATTTTTCAAGATGACGCTTTGCATGAACGTAACGCTTCGACTCCAATGCTGACAACGCCAAAAAATAGTGGATCGAATAAGAATCTGAGTACGTTGAACTTAGCATATTACTCTGCTTAGCTAATTCTCCTCTCGAATGAATTCTGTAACATGCTTCTGTATACAGTTCAGCGCTAAGTTTATCGCTTAGATGAAGACCCTCTCTTTTAATATGCGCGACCAACTGAGACCATTTTTCCTGCTGATAAAGACACTTACTCAGGCTTTGTCCGTACTGAATATTTTTAGGATTTTTTGCTATTGCTTTTTCATATGCTAACTGTGCTTCTTCATATCGGCCAAGCTCAGACATTAAATTTCCAAGTGCATGAAAAGCAACGTGGTAGTTTGGGTTAATTGCTATCGCTTTTGAAAGCTGCTTTTGTGCGTCATCAAACCGCTCAGCTTCTTTTAGCAATAGACCATAATTATACGCCACATCAGTGTTTTGAGGATAATCAGACTGAAGGCTTTCAAATATTTCAAACGACGTAGTAAATTCAGCAACCTTTCCTAGTGCCGTAGCATATACCATTTTTGCCATTGGATGCTGCTCATAGACAGGAGAAAGCGTCGATATGACTCGGCTAAATTCACCGGCACCGAACGCCTGCATTGCTTGATTTATTATTTCTTGAGTAAGTTTCATGAATATTTTATTTTTGGAGATATGTGCGTCTGTAGCAGATTTTGCAGTAATGATTTGTCTATAGTAACACGCTAAAAGTTGAATTTAAGCACCCTCAACTAACCGTGCACAAAACTAAAACCTCGAACATTCACCGAAGACTAGCCACGCGTAGATACTGCAATTACAAGGTGGCCAGTCTTAATTTAGTAGGCTTCAAATTTGATTACCTACTTTCAGCTATTTTACTTTGGCGGCAAGCTCGGCAGTTTCTTTACCCAAATTTTTAAGCTGCTTAATCGTCTTTTCATCCGTAATTGCGCCATCTTCCATAAGCGTATTTACCTTCGCAATAGCTTTTTGGTTCGGTAGCACCATGGTACCTAGATTTTCAAGTAACATTCTCAGTACCACCAGCACGCGCATGCCGCCTAGCCCACCAGCAGACGCAGCCATAATTCCAGCCACCTTACCGCGATATGCTTGTAATGGCTTTTCGCCTTCCCCCATGCGCGATGCCCAGTCGATGGCATTCTTTAGCAGTGCGGGATAGCTTGAGTTGTATTCTGGTGAAGCAATAAGAAAACCATCATGGCTCATTAGCAATTCTTTGAACGCCTGTGCTTTTTCAGGCATACCAAACTCGGCTTCCTCATCTTCATTAAACAACGGCATTTGAAAGTCAGCGAGATCTATAACGGTAACCTCTGCGCCAGCTTCACGTGCGCCCTCTGCGGCAACTTTCATAACAGCTTGGTTGAATGAACCTTTACGGGTACTACCTGCAAATGCAAGGATCTTAGTCATTTGAGTTTCCTGTCGTTAATTTAAGTAGTGTTCTAGTTGTCTGATTTATAGGAAGCTATCGCCCTATCGGTTCTAATCGAAATGTAATACCACTGTACCTGCTGTTACACGTGTACCTGCGGTTACACGCCGAGATTACGAACATTTTAAATCTCGCTGAGTACGCAATAATCTATACCCACTGGTATAAGGATCACGATTAGCGCAAACGAGCGTTGTAGGGTTGACGCTTATGTTTCGCATAAAAAAAGGCTGACAATCAATGTCAGCCTCTTTGTTATCAATATGTATGTTGTACCGCGAACACTACATTTTTTCTAGTGTTTCGATGCCAAGTAGGGTTAATCCTTGCTCTAGCGTCTTGGCAACCAGAGCTGACAACGCTAGACGGCTATCGCGTACGGCTGGCTCAATACCGTCTTTTAACATCGGGCACGCTTCGTAGAATGACATAAATGCTGAAGCCACATCATAGAGGTAAGTACACAGTACATGAGGCGTGGCTTCACGAGATACTGTACCAATCACCTCTTCAAACTGCATAAGTAATACAGCTAGCGCGTGCTCTTGTTTCTCAGCAATATTGATATCTACTGGCATGGTGGCCATATCCACACCCGCTTTTCTGAACAAGCTTTTCACACGGGTATAGGCGTACTGAAGGTAAGGCGCGGTGTTACCTTCAAAGCTTAGCATGGAGTCCCAATTAAACATGTAATCAGTTGTGCGGTTTTTAGATAGGTCAGCGTATTTCACAGCGCCAATACCCACCTTGTGAGCGACTTCTTTAAGCTCGTCTTCACTTAAATCGTTGTCGCGCTCGGCGATAAGCTTACCCGCACGCTCAACGGCTTCATCAAGCAATTCGACCAGTTTAACCGTACCACCAGTACGCGTTTTAAATGGCTTACCGTCACTGCCTAGCATCATTCCAAATGGGCAATGCTCGTAAGTTTGCTCTTCTTTCATAAAGCCCGCTTTACGGCCCACAATTTCAGTTTGCTTGAAGTGCAGTGCTTGGCGAGCATCGGTAAGAATCAGCGTACGGTCAGCGTTTAACTTGCCGCTGCGATAGCGCATTGCCGCAAGGTCTGTCGTTGCGTATAAATAGCCGCCACCCGACTTTTGAACGATGTAAACCGCAGGGTTACCTTCTTTATCAGCAAGCTCAGGTATAAACACCACCTGCGCACCTTGGTCTTCTACTGCAAGGCCTTTCGCTTTAAGGTCACTGATTACGTTGGCTAAATCGTCGTTGTAAGCCGACTCACCCATAATATCTTTACGGGTCAGGCTTACGTTTAGCTTGTCGTACACTTCTTCTGAGTGAGCAATAGACACGTCAATGAACTTTTCCCATAGCGCCAGACACTGAGCGTCACCGCCCTGCAGCTTAACTACGTATTCACGGGCGCGGTCGGCAAAACCTTCTTCTTCGTCAAAGCGTACTTTGGCTTCGCGGTAAAAGTCTTCAAGATCAGAGAGTGCAGTTTCAGCCACTTCATCTTGTAGCTTGTCTGAAAGGTGCGCAAGCAACATGCCGAACTGTGTGCCCCAGTCGCCCATGTGATTTTGACGAATAACGTTGTGGCCCAAGAACTCAAGCACTTTAACCACAGCATCGCCGATGATAGTAGTACGCAGGTGGCCCACGTGCATTTCTTTGGCCAGGTTAGGCGATGAGTAATCAACAACAATGTTTTGTTCTTTTGACTTAGCGATACCTAAACGTGGGTCGGTTAGCGACAACTCACACTGATTAGACAGCCATTCGTCATTTAAATGAACGTTGATAAAACCAGGGCCCGCCACTTCTAGCTTGCTGGCAATATCGTCGAGCTTTACAGTCTCAACAATTTTATCTGCAATATCGCGCGGCTTTTGCTTAAGCTGCTTGGCTAGCGCCATCGCGCCGTTAAACTGATATTCACCAAATTCAGGTCGAGCGCTGCGCGAAACTGGCACTGGCGCATTTTCTACGCCCATTTCTTGTAGAGCTTCAGTGAAACGGTTAACTAATAGTGCATGTATATTCATAATATATTGTGTCTTTGTTTAATCTTTATTAGCTTAATTTTCGCGCGTGTTCTTGAACTGAATATCAGGGTAGCGCTCTTGCGCTAGCTGTAAATTCACCATAGTAGGTGCGATGTACGTCAAGTTATCGCCGCCATCTAGTGCAAGGTTTTGCTCACCTTTACGGCGGAATTCATCAAGCTTCTTCTCATTGTCAGAGTAAACCCAGCGGGCAGTGCTCACGTTAATATGCTCATAAAGCGCGTCTACGTTGTATTCGGCTTTCAAGCGAGCGACAACTACGTCAAACTGAAGCACACCTACTGCGCCAACAATCAAATCGTTGTTGGCAAGCGGTCTAAACACCTGTACCGCCCCTTCCTCAGAAAGCTGGATCAGCCCTTTCAGCAGTTGCTTTTGCTTAAGCGGATCTTTCAAGCGGATGCGTTTAAATAGCTCAGGCGCAAAGTTTGGAATACCCGTAAAGCGGTAGTTATCGCCTGACGTGAAGGTATCCCCTATGCGTATGGTACCGTGGTTGTGCAAGCCGATGATATCGCCGGCATAGGCTTCTTCTAGCAATGAACGGTCACCAGCCAAGAAGGTTAATGCATCCGAAATACGCACATCTTTACCTAAACGGCTGTTGCGCATTTTCATGCCTTTTTCGTACTTGCCCGACACAATACGACAAAACGCGATGCGGTCACGGTGTTTCGGGTCCATGTTGGCCTGAATTTTAAATACGAAGCCACTGAACTTACCATCGGTACTTTCGATAGTCCCTTCTTCGGTTTCGCGGCCAAGTGGCGCAGGTGCCCACTCAACCAAACCGTCAAGCATATGATCAACACCGAAGTTACCTAATGCTGTACCGAAAAATACTGGCGTTAACTGGCCTTCCAAGAAAAGCTCTTGTTCAAACTCGTTAGATGCACCGCGTACAAGCTCAAGCTCGTCACGCAAGGTTTCAGCGAGGTCACTTCCTACTGCAGTATCTAACTCAGGGTTATCTAACCCTTTGATGATGCGCACGTCTTGGATAGTGTGACCCTGGCCGCTTTGATACAAAATAGTTTCGTCGCGGTGAAGGTGATATACACCTTTAAAGCTCTTACCACAGCCAATTGGCCAAGTGATTGGTGCACACAGGATATCAAGCTCGGTTTCTACTTCATCGAGCAGTTCCATAGGATCGCGAATATCACGGTCAAGCTTGTTCATGAAAGTCACAATCGGCGTATCGCGCAAACGGGTGACTTCCATAAGTTTACGGGTTCGGTCTTCTACACCTTTCGCTGCGTCGATAACCATAAGGCATGAGTCAACCGCCGTCAGTGTTCGATAGGTATCTTCAGAAAAGTCTTCGTGCCCCGGAGTATCCAGCAGGTTTACTAAGTGATCGCTATATGGAAACTGCATTACCGAGGTGGTTACCGAGATACCACGCTCTTTTTCCATCTCCATCCAGTCAGATTTAGCATGCTGACCTGACTTTTTACCTTTTACGGTACCGGCAGTTTGCAGGGCGCGTCCGAATAACAATACTTTTTCGGTAATCGTGGTTTTACCCGCATCCGGGTGCGATATGATTGCGAACGTACGTCGCTTTTTAATCTCTTCTAGAAGCTTCTTATCTGACATCAATACTTATCTTCGTTATCCATTATCCCTGCAAATCAATTACTTACAGGCGCGCTTCATAACGGATAAGCAATGCTTTTCCGCGCAAATTCAGTATTGCGGTAAAACGCTTGATACGGCTTGGTAATTAATTGCGCGGATTTTAGCATTTTACTGCACGTAACAGTAGAGCGAAATTACATACTCCCTACCGCTTAATTTGCTATGCGACCACTCACTGCTTTTTTTCATGCATACACACTTTCACATCGTTAACCTATTTCAAACATTGTTGTACACACCGTTTACAACACAAGTGACAGACCCTTTTTATAAACCCTATTTATAAAAATAAGGACAACGCCCTGTGATATTGTTTCTAATTTGCGTAGCCGCGCTTATTGCTGGCTACTTTATATATGGCGCCTTTGTTGAGAAGGTATTTGGCGTCACACCAGCACGCCCCACTCCTGCACATAGCCAAAAAGACGGTGTAGACTTTGTTCCCATGTCTACACCGAAGGTGTATCTCGTTCAGCTTCTGAACATTGCTGGCGTAGGCCCTATATTTGGTCCTATTATGGGTGCACTATATGGCCCAGCTGCCATGCTTTGGATTGTATTAGGGTGCATTTTTGCCGGCGCTGTTCACGACTATTTCTCAGGCATGCTGTCAGTTCGCAACAATGGCGAATCTGTGCCTAGCTTATCTGGCCGTTATTTGGGCCGAGGCGCTAAGCACTTTATGAACTTGTTCGCTATTGTGCTGCTTCTACTGGTAGGTGTAGTTTTTGTCTCAGCGCCCGCAGGCATGATCACAAATCTCGTTAATGATCAGACATCATGGCATGTTGAAGTTGGCACTATGGTCGCCATTATTTTTGCCTACTATATTTTGGCTACCATTGTTCCTGTAGATAAAATTATTGGTCGTTTTTATCCGTTTTTCGGAGCCCTTCTTATTTTCATGTCGGTGGGATTATTAGCCGCGGCCAGCTATTCTGACCAGCACTCGATACTTAGCCAATTCACGGCAAGTGATATGCTGACGAATTTAAATCCTAATGATATGCCTCTTTGGCCGGCGCTCTTTATCACTATCGCTTGTGGCGCTATCTCTGGATTTCATGCCACCCAGTCCCCACTTATGGCTCGCTGTATGGAGAACGAGAAGAACGGACGTTTTGTGTTTTTTGGTGCAATGATAGGTGAAGGTGTGATTGCCCTTATCTGGTGTGCCATTGCCCTTTCTTACTTCGACAATTTAGAAGGACTATCAGCAGCTATTACCAATGGTGGCCCTGGAAACGTTGTCTATGCCTCATCATTCGGTCTTTTAGGTGTTGTTGGTGGCGTACTGGCTTTTCTTGGCGTGGTTATTCTTCCTATTACGTCTGGCGACACCGCATTTCGCTCAAGTCGTCTTATCATGGCCGAGTACTTTAACGTTGAACAAAAAGGTATACGTAACCGCTTGTTCATGGCCGCCCCATTGTTTGTGCTTGGCGGTATTCTTACCCAAGTCGATTTCGGCGTAATTTGGCGCTACTTCGGATTTGCCAACCAAGCAACAGCCGTCATGATGCTGTGGACCGCATCTGCATACTTACTAAGACATAATAAACTGCACTGGATAACTACGGTACCAGCAATATTTATGACGGCCGTTTGCGTTACCTTTATTCTAAACAACGACACCTTGGGTTTCGGTATGGCGATGAATGTATCGACAACCATCGGGCTTATCGCATCGCTAATCACCACGGTTTACGTCATTCGAATTTCCAAGGGGAAAGGTGAAGCGCCGCTTGAGCCATCATCTGTGAATGTTGAAAAACCTTCCCAACCGGTAGACGCGTAACTACCTACACTAAACACGTGTAATATGATGAGCCGCCCTTTATATAGGGCGGCTATTTATTTTGTACTTTTGACATGGGTTATAATGAGGCTCATTTTTAATCGGCGGTAATATTGGCAAGCATGGAACTCATACTTTCGCTACTTCAACAAATGTGTGTGTATCTTGTGCTCGCATATATGCTGAGTAAAACACCGCTTTTTCTTCCTATTCTCAGCATTTCTTCTCATCGCAAACACCGCTACTTGGTGTATGTAGTTTTTTCTTCCTTTTGTATTCTGGGCACGTATTTTGGTCTGCAAATAGACGACGCCATTGCCAATACCAGAGCCATTGGGGCAGTTATAGGAGGATTACTAGGCGGTCCAGTAGTTGGGTTTGCCGTAGGATTGACCGGCGGCCTCCATCGTTATTCATTGGGTGGTTTTACTGATGTTGCCTGCGCTATTTCCACCACGCTGGAAGGTCTTATCGGCGGCCTCATGCACGTTTACTATGTTCGCCAGAACAAAAGTCTAGATCTTTTCAACCCATGGAAAGTTGGTGTCATTACCTTCATAGCAGAGTTGTTTCAGATGGCTATACTGCTTACCGTTGCCGAGCCTTTTGAAAAGTCTTACGCACTGGTCAGCGCTATAGCCGCACCTATGGTCATTGCAAATTCTGTGGGGGCCGCACTTTTTATCAGTATCTTATCTGACAAAAAAACGATTTTTGAAAAGTACTCTGCCACTTTTTCACGACGTGCACTATCCATAGCAGATCGCTCAGTGGGCGTGCTCACATCTGGATTCACCCCAGTTAATGCAGAAAAAGTAGCACGTATTATCTATGAAGAAACGAATGTGGGTGCGGTAGCGATTACTGATAAAGAAAAGATTCTGGCGTTTATCGGAACGGGTGCCGATCATCACCTACCAAACACCCCCATATCGTCATCAAGTACGATGGAGTCACTGAACAATAACAAAATAGTCCATTTAGATGGCGCTGAGCGCCCTTATCAGTGCACATTAAACAAAAATTGTCCGCTGGGTTCAGTGTTGATTATTCCACTTCACTCAGGCTCTGAGGTGGTAGGTACCATTAAGCTTTACGAACCCAAACGGAAGTTTATGTCGACGGTTACCCTGTCAATGGCAGAAGGTATCGCTCAATTACTGTCTAGTCAGATTGTTTACGGCGCGTATCAGCAGCAAAAAGATCTGCTCTCACAGTCTGAAATCAAGCTGCTGCATGCACAGGTCAACCCTCATTTCCTATTTAACGCGCTCAATACGATTAGCGCTATTATTCGTCGCGATCCCAAAAGGGCCAGAGAGCTCGTGCTAAGCTTGTCACGCTTTTTTAGAATAAACTTAAAGCAAAACACCGCGGTGGTGACACTAAAAGAAGAGATTGACCACGTTAATGCTTATCTGGCAATCGAGAAGGCGCGTTTTGCCGAACGCCTGCAGGTTACCATCAAGTGTGACGATGCTGCCATGTCAGCGCTTCTACCAAGTTTTACGTTGCAGCCACTGGTTGAGAACGCGGTTAAACACGGTATCGCCCAACGAATAGAGGGTGGGCATCTAACTTTGAATGTACGATGCACAACTGATAACCACATTCACATTCTCGTTGAAGATAATGCTGGCTTGTACAAACCCAAAAAAGAACAACACGCAGGTTTAGGGATGGATATTGTAGATAAACGACTTATTCATCAGTTTGGTCAACAAGCAGGCCTGGTGATCGAATGTCGAACTAACCAGTTCACTCGGATGTCCTTTTCTATTCCACACACTCATTACCATTCTCATCAGGGCTAACAATGACTAAGTACTCAGCATTTCGCGCGCTTGTTATTGATGACGAACCGCTCGCCAGAGAGGAGCTTTGCCAGTTACTCAACGAAACCAATGAAGTACATGTCTTAGGTGAGGCCGCGAACGCAATAGAGGGGTTGGCATTAATTAAACAACACCGTCCGGATGTTATATTTCTTGATATAGAAATGCCCCAGCTCTCTGGACTCGATATGCTGGCTATGCTTGATTTAGACACCATGCCTTATGTTGTACTGGTCACCGCTTTTGAACAATATGCCCTTCAGGCATTTGAAGATAACGCATTTGATTACTTGCTCAAACCTGTGGAACCAGAGCGGCTTGATAAAACACTTGCCAGGCTTAAAAAGAGAACTCAGCCCCAAACTGACATTGACACCATTGCCTCCCCCACATTAGTACATGTTCCTTGCGTAGGTCATCAGCGCATATTACTGCTACACGAATCTGATATTCAGTTTGCTTATAGCGATGTGGCGGGCGTACATGTTAGATCGCTAGAACAACTAGCAGACACGCAGCTCACATTGAAAACCTTAGAAGAGAGAACCGCGCTTGTTCGGTGTCACCGGCAATACTTGGTGAGGTTATCATGCGTTGCGGAAATTAAACTCTTGGATAATGGCCTTGCTACGCTTCTAATGAAGACGGGAGATTCAGTTCCCGTGAGCCGTCGATATCTCAAAAAGTTAAAGTCGTTATTAACGCTTTAATCACACCACAAAGGCTGCATTAACTTAAAAAGGACTGAGAGAGTATGCCTGATTTTCGGGCACCGTAAGACAAATAGCCCCATTTTCCAGCTCAATGGAGAGCCTTCATCTGTTTAATTCACGCTCAACTTGCAAAATCTCTTTCTCATCTCAACGCCATTTACTTAGCATGCTAAACAAATAAAATAGTTAGCATGCTAAGTAAATAAACGGTTTTTACATGTCATTTTCAGAACCTATGCCACTTCAACTTATTGCGCTTTTTGCCCGCACTGCGCAAAAGTGCAGAAGAACTGTCACTGAATCGGTCGCTCATCTCGATCTTACAGAGTCTAGATGGCGCGTAATGATTCACATGTCATTACTTGGTGAGGGCTGTACGCAACAGATGGTGGCTGAAAGCTTGGAAATAGAAATGCCTAGCTTAACTCGCACAATTAAACAGCTCGAAACTACCGGGTTAATCAAACGCGTTACCGATACTAACGACAAACGAAGTCGCTTACTTTACTTCACAGATATGGGCAAAGGTCGAATGAATGATATCGAAAGTACATTGATGGCGCTGCGAGATGAAGTGTACGCAGGAGTATCTGAAGAAGAGTTACGCATTATGGCTAAATGTGTTCAAAAAATTGAAGTTAATGCCGCAAAATTATTGGAGTCACTTAAGTGAGTCAACGAACCCCAGATCAGGAATTTGCTAGGTATATAAAGCTGGCTTTGGTCGCTTTTGCCATCTGCTTTATCTACTTTATTATTGCAGATATACGCATGCCAATGACACCACAGGCGAGAGTCTATCATCAGGTCACGCAAATCTCTCCTCAGATAAATGGGCCGATAAATGAGGTGCTTGTCAAAAATAACCAAACCGTAAAGGAAGGGCAGGTTTTATTTGTTATAGATGAGACACCTTACCTAATTGCCCTTGAAAAGGCGCAAATTGATTTGGCAAATGTAGAGTTAGAGAATGCTCAGATTGATGCGAAAGCGGAAGCAATTAGAGCCAAAATAGAGGCTGCATCGGCGGTTTACGACGAACGCAACAGTGAATTTCAACGACTCAATTCCTTAGTTCAAACTAAAGCGGTATCTCAACAAAACGTGGACAAAGCGTACGCGCAACTTAAAAGCGCTGAAGCTGAAATTAGTGCGCTTGAAGCCGATCTAAACCAGCAAGTTGTTGCAAGAGGTAAGCAAGGTGAAAAAAACCTAAAATATCTAGAAGCGGTAAATGCGGTTAAACGGGCAGAGTTGAACTTAGCCTATACCAAAATTAAAGCACCGCATGACGGCATAATGGCAAACATGCAGGTAACTCAAGGCACTTATGCTAAACAAAGTACGCCCCTTGCCTCAGTTGTCGATAACACGCTAGATGTGGTTGCAGATTTTCGAGAGAAATCACTCGCCAATGTAAAAGAAGGCATTCGCGCTAACGTCGTTTTTGATGCACTACCGGGTAAAGTATTTGAAGCTAAAGTGGAAGAATTTGAAGCTGGTGTAAGCGACGGCCAACTTGCCGCCAACGGCACCCTTGCAAGCGTTGAAAAGTCGAATCGATGGGTACGAGATGCACAGCGCCAACGTGTCCACATTAAGCTTGAAGAACAAGAAATATCGTTAAGCCACCTCACCAGTGGCGCTCGCGCTACCGTGCAGATAGTTCCAGACAACCCTATTGAAAGTGTGGCAGCGAACATTCAAATTCACTTTATAAGCCTGCTGCACTTCATTTATTAGACTTAAATTATGGATTCACAGCTAAGTAAAAATGATGTCCAGCAGATGCTTAGGATCGCCTCCGGCGCCACGTTGGGCTTTGCTATATCGAAAGCGCTGGATTGGCCTAATCCGATATTTTTTACCTTGTACCCTATTTTGTTGCTTGGACTGGTAGCCGTTTTAAATGGTCACATTATTCGACAATTTCTTGCCGCAACTATCTTTCCGGCGGCGGCTGTTTTAGTGGTATACGGCTTGTTCGGAAGCCACCCATTGCTGATCACGCCGCTAATCGCCATCACTTTCGCTTTTCTGTTTTGGCAAATGAGTAAAGGTACGCTGTATTTATTCGGTGCGTTTTCCCTTGTAGGACTTTCGCTGCAGCTTCACTTTGCCAGCTACAGCAGCGATGGAATAGATATCTACGCATTAGTGATATCAAACATCGGTGCAATTCTGTTGGCATTGATAATTGCATTCGCTTTGCATATTGTTTTTCCCGATGAAGAGCCGCGCACGCCTTTGCCCAAAGCGGCAAAAGATAAAGCAAGTATTCGCCACGAAGTCATATTATGCACCACTGTCGCCACGCTATCGTTTGCTGTATTTCAAACCTTCGACTTAGTAGATTCGATATCAGCACAAGCAGCAAGTGTATTGATTCTTTTTCCACTGTGTTGGAAAGGAGCCACATTGAGTGGCTGGCAGCGAGCGCTGGGCACGCTAATTGGATGTAATCTTGCCCTGCTCGCCCAGCTCATTTTGCTCAACTACAGTGACACGTTGTTTTTCGCAAGTTTCAGCTTATGGATATTGGTATTTTTCATCAGCCGCCAGCATGTGCTTAGCGGTGGTGGTGCTGGCACTGGCTTTGGCGTACTTACCACATTTGGCATTTTGTACGGCCAGTCACTCTCTCCACAACAGGATATTATTTATAGTGCGCTGTATCGCTTTTCATCGGTAGTCGTAGCTATTGCACTTAGCCTGTGCGTTATTTATGTCGTACACAGTCTACTTAACAAATTCCAGCCTACACGACACCACACGTTTACTTAAAAGGCCTGTAGTTATAACGCTTACTGGTTAAAATTTGTGGACGAAAAGTTGATTTGCTACTTCTAGGGCCTGTTGACCTTGAAATGTACTGCCCCAATAAAAAATGCTTCGACGATATCGTCGAAGCATTTAGGCGAGCAGAGGAAGCCCTTTAGATCGCTAAGGATAGAGAAGGACCTTAATCATTCCGGCTTTATGAAACCGCAACCACTGCCTTTCGCTTGTCTTCTTTTGAAAATTGCAGCGCGTTGTTCAAATTATCGAATTCAAACACGTTAGGTATTTCGACAACCAACGTTTGCGCAGCAACTTGCTCAAGTAGAGCCTCACCGTCTTTCACCAAACGCTGCCACTGTGACAAATCGCCATAATCATGCAGCGCACCTAGCGCTATCTCATGATAAGAGATAGTACGCGTGAAAGGCGCATCAACAGGCACTTCAATACGACCTAGAATACTCACTACGTGACCATTAGCTTCAAGAAGCGGTACAAGTGACGCCGCATAGTCTGGACCATTTGCATCAAAAAGCGCGTAAAAGGTTTGCCCTTCAGGGTTACCGCGATGGATGGCTTTTACGCCCATCTCCGCAGCTTGCTCTTGCGAAAAGCTCCCTGAGATAACATGTACATTAAAACCGGCCTGAGAAAGCATTTGCGCCAGCAATTTGTTAACGGCGCCCATACCGCTGACTAACACGTCAGCCCCCTTTCGGACCGGCACTTTACTAAACGCTTGCCAGGCAGTAAGCATTGGACATGGCAACGCAGCAGCTAGTGCAAAATCAACGCTTTCTGGCACCACCATTACGCGGCTAGCATACACTTCACTATGATCGGCAAAGCTTCCGTTTTCACCTAGGCTATGATGGTAAGCCACACGCTTACCCAATAGACTTTTATCAACGCCCTCACCTACAGCGACAACAACACCCGCACCGTCCACACCGGGAATATGCCCTTTTTCCCAGTCGCGCGGGTTATCATCGATAAACTTCCAGTCAACTGGGTTAATGCCAATAGCATAGTTGCGCACGACAATACGCCCTGCCTTCGGCTCAGAAAACTCGCGTACCTGCTTTACCAGTGATGCGCCAGCTTGTTCAAATTGCCAAACGTTAGCTTGCATAAAAGCTCCTTAACACAGTGATTTTTCCGATTAGTCCCACGCAGGTGAAAAATCTGGGTTAGCTTGACGGTCGCCACAATCTAGCGCGTCAATCTTTGCGATATCGTCAGCGCTCAAGGTAAGTTCAAGCGCTTTGAAATTGGTTTCCAGGTTCTTGCGCTTAGTCGACGATGGAATAGTGACTAAACCATGGGCCAGCTCCCAGGCTACCACTACCTCAGCAGTGCTCACGCCGTGCTTATCTGCAATTGCGATGATGGTCTCGTCTTTTAGCACTTTACCAACAGCAAACGGCATATATCCTGTTACTGTGATACCGTGTTTCTCACACGCTGCACGCACTTTTTCATTAGTAAGATAAGGGTGTACCTCTACCTGATTCGTGGAAATAACGCCCTCGCCCAAGATACTCACCGCTTCTTCAATTTGTGCCACGGTAAAGTTAGAAATACCAATTTCTTTTGTGAGTCCCAGCTCCTTAACGCGCAGCAATTCACCTAGGTACTCTTCCATGCTTTCGCCGTTTTCCGGTGACGGCCAATGAATAAGTAGCAGGTCAACGTACGACAGTTGAAGCTTTTCCAAACTCTCTTTTACGCTATCCACAAAGCTTGCTTTATTCAGCTTGTCATTCCACACCTTGGTGGTGACATAAAGGTCTTCACGTGCAACAAGATTGTTTGCAATAGCGCCTTTAATAGCGCGACCTACCGCTTCTTCATTGCCGTAAATTTGCGCCGTATCAATGTGACGGAAACCCACTTCAAGTGCCATTGTCACGCTGTTATAGGCTTCATCGTCTTTTAAGCGAAACGTGCCTACACCTAGCGAAGGAATTTTAGATTGTGACTGATTTACATTCGGCATGATGCCTCCTTGTTGGTTCCGTTATTTATGAAAGTGAGGTAATACATTGTCAGCAATGCGCTGCATCGCGACTTCTACTGGTTGCGTATTACGTCTGAAGTGCAGGCCAATATGATCAACCCCCGCGTCTTTCATTGCATTGAGTTCTTTGATAAGCCCATTTACACCAGTTTCAACCCCGAATCGGTGGCGTTTTATGGGCGCTTCATCGTCTTCAACCAAATTAAGATGAATAAAGCTAACGTACGGCTTGTTGCCCGCGACACTTCTCCATAGTTCTACGCGCTTTACATGCTCGTTCGGTGTACCTGGATACGCCAGCCAACCGTCCATATTTTCTCCAACCCACTGAGGGCTTTGCTGAGCGAGCCCTGCAACGTACAATGGCGGCGTGGTTGAGCGCGGTAGCAGCGACATGCCAGGCTTAAGGGAATTCTCACCGTGCTTTACAATTTCCAGTGACTGCCTGAAGTGCTCGCCGCGACTGTCAAAATCGACATCGAACAACGGATACTCAACCGGTCTATCCCCACTGGCGACACCGAGTATAAGGCGGTCGTTACTTAGCTGCTGCACCGTTGCTGCCGCCTTTTTAACAAGCCATGGCTGCCTAAGAGGCAAAACAACAGCGGCTGTGCCTAATAGAATATTGTCTGTAATACCCGCTAAATAGCCCAGGTAAGTGAAGGTTTCGAAAACCTGAGCTGCATCACCAAAGCTAGGGTCGTAAACCGGTACATCTCGTACCCACGCTGCTTTAAACCCTAGTTTGTCGGCTAATTGAATACGGCTGTGATGCTCGGTCATATCAGGTACGCCGAATGGCGTACCTTTTGTGGCGTCGAAATGCGCCCAGTCGTTATCTAGCGGAAGCTCTACACCTACTGAGAACGTATGTTGTGCAAGCTTATCAAAGGTATTTGTCGTCATTATGACCTCCCTACGCGCTCGTTGTGCTATTCGCCGTATTCGCAGTACTGAGTGCGCGCTTGTCTAAGTAGCCGCTGTAACGTGTAACAAGTAACGCTGCCACAGAAATAATTGCGCCAATCCATGCGGTATCAGATAACTGCATGCCGTCTACAATTGCACCTCCCAGAATTGAACCCACTGCTATGCCAATGTTAAATGCCGCGATATTTAAACCTGACGCCACATCAACAGCATTAGGGGTAAACTTCTCTGCTAATTGAACAACGTACACCTGAAGTCCTGGAACATTGCCAAAGGCGAAGGCGCCCCACACTAAAACGGTGATCACTGCGGCAACTTTACTGCCCATGGTAAACGTCAGGGCAAACAAGATGACTGCAAGGGCTGAAAAGATGATAGTTAACGCGCGGATTGGGCCTTTTTTGTCAGCAAGCTTGCCGCCATAAATATTGCCTACCGCGACAGATACACCGTAAACAAGCATAATTAAGCTGATAGCTGAGGGCGCAAACCCCGCCTCTTCCTGCAATATAGGAGCGAGATAGGTGAATGCCGTAAATGTGCCGCCATAGCCTAATATCGTCATTAGATACACTAATACCAGACGAGGCTGAACCAACACCTTCATTTGTTCACTCAAGGTGGCCGGTTTACTTTGTTTAAGATTGTTCGGTACCAGCAACGCACTGCCAATTAACGCAAGCGTGCCAAGCGCAGACACCACAAGGAAGGTTGCTCTCCAACCGAAGTTTTGACCAATCCAGGTACCCAAAGGTACGCCAGTAACCAAGGCTACGGTTAAGCCCGTAAACATAATGGCAATAGCACTGGCTTCTTTTTCTTTCGCCACTAGCCCTGTAGCAATAGTTGACCCTATGGAAAAGAACACACCGTGCGCTAAGCCTGTCAAAATGCGAGCTAAAATTAAGCTCTCGTAGCTAGGCGCTTGCCAAGCAAGAATATTACCAGCCACAAATAGCGCCATTAAGCTAAGCAGAACATGCTTTCTATTCCACTTACCCGTAAGGGCGGTAAGAACCGGTGCGCCAACGGCAACACCAACGGCGTACAAGCTTACCAGTAAGCCTGCGCTCGGTAACGTAACGCCAAGATCAGTAGCAATGGTGGGGACAAGCCCCACTATCACGAACTCTGTTGTGCCAATAGCAAACGCACTTAACGTTAACGCAAATAATGCAATAGGCATTTCAATTATCCTCAAAAAGTAATTAACGAGATGGCTTGATTAACAACGCCACCATTGGCTTCTAGAACGAACAACTACACCGTTTTTTGAAAGCCATTAATAAAGTGCGTACAGTTTGACGATAAATTTATTTGCAAAAAACAGCACCAATGACAAAATACTTTTGCGATATTTGAAAATATAAGGTGTGCGATGCCAGTCTCATCAAAAACTGAAGATTTAGAAGCGTTCCTAACCGTTGTGGATACAGGTAGTTTTTCCAGTGCTGCCAATCTACTCAATCAGCAGGTTGCAAAAGTTAGTAGAGCAGTTACTCGTCTTGAAGATGGCTTAGATGTAACTCTATTGAATCGCACTACCAGACGGCTGGAATTAACAGAAGAAGGTGAGCTTTTCCTGCAATATGCCAGAGACGGGCTAAATATATTAGAAAAAGGTGAAGAAGCATTACGGCTATTAAAGCGGGCTCCTTCTGGAAAACTTCGGGTTGATGCTGCGAGCCCGTTTGTGTTCCACCAGCTAGCGCCGTTAGTGGGTGAATTTCGAGAAGCATTTCCTGACATAACACTCGATATCACCAGTCACGACAGCATTATCGACCTGTTGGAACATAAAACCGATATCGCAATACGTATTGGTGATTTAAGCGACTCTAACTTGCACGCTAGACGTTTAGGAAAAAGTAAGCTGCATATTGTGGCAAGCCCACAGTATCTTGAAAAATATCCCATATCTGAAGGTGAGGATGGAATTAGCACGCTAAACAAACACAAACTGATTGGCTTTAGCGACTCACCAAGTCTAAATAAATGGCCGCTCAAGCAAGATATTAACTTGCAGTACAGTCTTCGTGCGTCAAGCGGCGAAACTATTCGCCAGCTGTGCTTGGCAGGTCAAGGTATCGCGTTACTGTCTCACTTTATGGTACACAAAGATATCAGTGCAGGCTCGCTGGTAGCGCTATTTCGCGACGATATCGTCAGTCCAAACCGCAGAGAGTCGGTACAAGCGGTATACTATAAAAATAGTGCAGTTTCGTCTCGTATCTCTGCGTTTTTAGATTTTATACAGCCTCGACTAACCCTTTAACTTACCTTTATTTCGCGTGGCCTTTACCTAATATCTTTTTAAGTGTGCTTTGGGGAAGGCCATTAACGATAAGTGCTGCGATCATCAATATTGCGCCGGCCATAACCATAGGCAGTAGCGTTTCTTTGAGCAATACCACCGAGCTTACATAGCCCACTATCGGCGTAAGTGTACTAATAAGTACGATTTTATCTGGTGGCAATTTAGGCCCCGCCGCTACCATAAGGCCAAAACCGAGACCCGTTGCCACTGGCCCAATGTACGCCAATAGTAACCAATCGCTTATACCGTAAGCCCCAAAATTAGGTGTTGGTTCAACTATCAGTGCAATAGCAAGCATGGCGAAACCTGCGATGGTAAACTGCCAGAACACAGCTTCAATGACGCTTCCCTTCCACTTATGAAAAGACACTCTTCGAATAGCGACCGCCCACAATGCAGATGCCAGCAACATACCAAAGAGCGGGAGCCATGCGCCCGGTTGTCCCGAAGCAAATAAAATCATTACACAGCCAATGGTAGATATACCGGTTAGAATTAATCGCTTAGAAGGCGGGCGTTGCCGATACCATAGGGTGTCGATAAGCAGCATCCAAAGCGGTGTGGTGTAAATAAGAATACTGGCCGTGCCGGCAGGAATAAACTGCAGTGAGAAAGTAATAAGCCCCATTGATAGGATAAACTGGAAAAAGGCAACGACAAACACCACCGAGCGATCTTTACGATTGAGCACCGGTAAACGTTTTTTGGTGATAAGTACAAACAGCGCGAGTACGGGAAGGCTTAACAAGAAGCGCAAGCACACCATCCATACAGGCCCTACAATCTCAAGCCCTAATTTCATGCCTGGCCAGTTAAGCCCTAAACACAACACCGCAACCAAAAGCATTTTAATGCCTTTTGATTGCTCTTTTTCCGCCACCGATGATGAAGACATGCGTTTTAAAAAATCCAATTACACGAACTGCGTTAAGAGAAGTTTCTACCGCCCGATAAGCTGAATGTAGGCGGAGAATTTTACGGGCGCAAATATAAGTGAATTAGCAAGGGATTGAAACCTTCCTGACCGTGTAAACACGCCAATTTATCGACCAAACGGTCAACTTTTTAAAACCTTGTGGAAACTTTGATATACGGGAATATTAGAAGGCAGGGTTTGTCCACTTCATGATTTTAGCGTTTTCTTTTTGTGCGCTGTTTCCATTACTCTTATCATGCCCGTCATCATTATTTTTTACGGTGTAATAGTTTTTGCGGGTTTCTATATGCTCAAACCCCGAGCTCTCATAAAGCGCAATAGCAGTATGATTACTTTCACGCACTTCTAGCCACATTTCACGCATTGCATTTTTCACCGATGTCTCAATGACAAAATCAACTAAAGCGCGACCTATACCCTTGCCTCTAGCGGCACTGTCTACCGCAATATCCATCAGCGTGGCTTCGTCAACGACTTCAAGCATGATGGCATAGCCAACAATCTTGTCATTTTCAAAGGCAAACACCCCGTAATAGGGTTTGGTGAAACAGTCCGCGAAGGTACTTAGTTTCCAAGGCGACACTTGTGCCTCTTGATGGATAGCATGAGCAAGTTCAATGTGCTCGTTAAAGCCTTGTGGCGGTACGATTGTTAACTTCATCGACGCGACTACTGTCCGTTAGCGGAGTGGTTTAATTCGCGTGCTGCGCTGATAAGCTGCGCCCACAGCTCCCGTTTTTGCACAGTTGTGAGTTTAAGCGGTGTGGCTGGCAATATAATGGCCGTTTCGCTTACCGATAGCGTACGACCAATCATTATGGTGCTAGCCCACTGTGACGGTATACCCAACTGAACACAGGCTAGCTGTAAATCTTTTAGCCATTGCTGTGATTTCGCCTTCTGTTCGGCACTTAACGGAATACCTTCAGGCGATACCGGCCCTTTTGCTCCAGTAGACTTTGTTGAAGACGCTTGCGAGGTAACCGCATTGTCGAAAGACGGCGAAATGTTGTGCGACTGTGAAGCACCTGTTTCGGTTTGCCCTACTTTCCCGTCATTGTGCGACGCGCCATAGGTGGAAAGTTTTGCTGCCCCACTGTCTTTAGGCTTAGCTTTATCTTTCGCGCTACTGCCAACATTTGCCCGCAACTGAGCAAGACGTGATTGCTTTTCTTCTTGAGATATTGGCGTTGAAGGCGGCTTATTGATTTGCGCGTTTTGGCTGTAGGGTAATTGTGTCGATGAACTACTAGCAGTGCCGACGTTGCGTTGTACTGCATTAGTATTGTTTTGTTTCGCTTGGTCTTTCTGCTTTAGCTCAGTGTAGGCGTCTTTGGTGATCCAAACCGGGATCCCCATTTCCTGTAAAACCGCCTGCTGATAAGAAGTAAGAGACATTGCGTAAAAACACCTAACGTGGATAGTTCATTATATTTGTTTAGTTTACTAAAGTTGCAGGCTTGGTTGAATAACTATCGCGTTCTTTTGCTCGGGTTGCACCTGCTGTTTAATACTCAAGCGCTAATTCACAAGCGTTAATTCATAAGGGTTATTCGCGAATTTATAATGCCTAGCCCATGGTATAAGAGGAAATAAAACAGCTGCAGCAAATTAAGAACTAGCAACAGAAACCAATAGAATTTAAGAAGAATTTAACAAAGAAACGATTTAGGATTTGAACGTAAACGTTCACAAGAAGAGAAAGTGGCAGGGGTGGAGGGACTCGAACCCCCAACCATCGGTTTTGGAGACCGCTGTTCTACCAATTCGAACTACACCCCTAGCGCGCTGTGCATTATACGGATGACATTAAAAAGGTAAAGCCTTTTTATCACTACCATGCACTGCATGCTTAATTAACACGCAATGCGCTGTTTTTTCAATCGAATAACACCAAATAGGCTTTATCCATCACCTGTATTTTGTCTTATTGCCCGCTTTTAAACCGACTTCTATGCAGCGTCACTTTTAAATGCGGAGCAGTTTATGACAATTAGACCTTATTGGCGTTAAGCGCAGCAAACCACAGGTCATTAGTGATAGCGACAATCTCGGTGTGCAGATCAAATTTCGCTATCGCGTCGTGCTCATCGATATTCATTAGCTTGGCGTAATGCTTAACGAGCTCTCTACTTTCATTGATTTCAAGTTTATTGATAAGGCAGCAACTTGCTAAATCGAAGTAGCGGTTTCCCATGGCGGCATATTCCCAATCAATAATTTTGAGTGAGTTATCTGCGCTCAGTAATAAGTGATTAGTTAGCAAGTCATTATGACATAACACATAGTCGTCATCGTCTTGTTCACTTTTTATTACTTGTTTCCGCAATGATTGGGCTTTTAGATAAAGCTCACTGCTCATATCGAGCTGTGCAACATTAATATAATGCTGCCATCTTGATGCTAAATCTAATGGCCTAGCGGTAATGGGCAAAGAATGAATACGAGCGAGGGTGTTGGCCAGCTCAAGCATTGAAAGCGTCGCACTGTCACTGTGCTCTAGCCACTGCTCAACCCAGATGGTTTCATCATCGCTTAACCATATAGGTTGCGGCGCTACTCCCAACCTATAAAGCTGTTGCTGCAAAGCAAATTGGTGCGCACGATTAACCCCACTAAAGTCATCATCGCCCATCCATTTCACCGCTAAGTCGACAGGGTTATGATCCGACTTTGGTTGCCCACTACTTTGAAGGTTATTTGCAATCGAGGGTAACTGACTATCTGCGAGCTCTTGAACGCGGTAAACGTGATTTACCGCTCCAGCAGGGTGTGACGAAATTTTCGCACTGTCGCTAAGATTAAGCGCCTTTTGCAGCGTGGCGATGATATCCAACCTGTTCACCTTGTTTTTTATATTGTACTAGCCACTGGTAATACCCAAATACCGCAAAACCAACATAGCCTAAGAACAGGCAAGCAGATAATGCATAACCCACTTGCAGGTATAAATAGGCGGACGCTAAATTGATGAAAAACCAATAAACCCAGTTTTGCAGGATTTTATGCGCCACCATAAATGTTGTGACTACACTCAATAAATTAATGCTCGCATCTAATAGTAGGTACTCACTATTGAACTGTGAGCCTGCCACCTCAGACAGAACCCAAGCGAGCAATAACATACTCGGCACAATGAGCAAATGAGCCCAGAGAGGCCAATGAAGCACTGGCTTAACATCGCCGTCTTCCGCCCCTTTCGACCACTGATAATAACCGTATCCCGCCATTATCATATAAAAGAAGTTAAGCGCAGACTGAAATGGCAAAGTCACCTGCCAAAATAGCCAGGTGTAAATTGCGGTACTTACAAAGGCGCACAGCCAACACCAGCTGTTCTGTTTTGCGGCTAACAACACATAGGCAATAGCGAGGACAACCGCTACCCACTCTAACAGTGAAGTAGCGGCAATTTGTGAGGTAAACTCAGAAAAAAAGCTAGCCATTAAGATGATTTTCTAGATTGCATGGCATCAAAGTTTAAAAACTTAGCAACGAAAATAGCCTGCCCCACTTCTTCATGGGTCCTTTGCATTTCTTCGCCAAGTACTTTCATAACCACGCCATAGTCACCTGTAACCTGCGTGCTGGTTGAGCTTGTTGAAACTGCAATATCACTATAGCTATTTAACCTATCAATGAAATCTTGAATAGGTGGAATGTATTCGTTAACCAATGGGTACAACGACAGTTCAACCATAACTTGCATGTCTGTTTCCTTTTATTTTAAAACGCGTACTTAACAGTAACGCCAAACTGACGACCGTTACCTATTTGGTAATATGGCTCATCGAAGGCATACTCATCGCGAGGGTCGTTGCTGAAACCACCGAATCCACGGGTGTAGTACTCACGATCAAAGGCATTTTGTACCCACAGTGATGTCTGCCAATCACCGTGTAACACCACAATCTCCGAATTAACCAGCGTAGTACTTGGCGAGGTTACATCATGGCCGTCAGAAAAACGGTATTCGCTTTTGTAATCTACATCTACACGCCAGAGCATGTTATCTGTAAGTGCGTACTCACTATACAGGTTTGCGGTCCACTTAGGTGATTGAGCCTGCCTTTGCTCAGACACTTCAGTACCGTCTGCAAGCGTATACCCTTCAAAGGTAGCGCTTAGATATCCAACACTTGCATCTAGCTGCCATGCATCACTAGCAATCCAGCTAAGCTCCAGCTCGGCTCCTTTGTTTGTTCCTAAATCAGCATTATCAATAATGTCTACGAACCCTGCCGTACCGTCATCACGAGTGATAACGTCAAAATCGCTCACCTGAGTATCTTTTCTATCCATATAGAAAATTGCAGCACGAGCAATTAGGTCAGGCGTAAGTAATGGGCCCTTTACACCTATTTCGTAGTTCCAGTTATATTCTTCGTCGAAGAATCGCTGATTGTCATTCACGCGGCTGTCGGGGTTAAAGCCTGCACCTTTATATCCGCGTGAAATACTGCCGTAATAGAAGTGATTGCCCTGTGTATACTGAAGCGCGACTTTCCCGCCTACCATGGTGGTGTCGAACGCGCGAGTAAGTTGGTTGTTATCAGCGTAATCAAAATCGTAGTTTTCTACTCTTAACCCTGCTACCAGTACTAAATTTTCGTTCAAACGACTTTCAGTCTGAGCATAGATAGCGGTCGTCGTAGGCGTGTATTCACTGGCAAAGTCACTATCCAAATAAGTGTATTGACGTAGCAGCTTTTCTTCCGTGCTTTTATAAAACACGCCTATTGTCCAGTCAGTCATACCATCAAAAAGTGCGGCACTGTCAGACGACACGAAACGCATCTCGCCGGTCTGTGTTTCTACATCGCGATAATAGGCGTCAAAAGACGTGTAACCCCACGGGTGAAACCCTGTGAATGTCCAGTCTTCATCGTAGCCATAAGCAATATTGTGAGAAGCATGGGTGGCAATTAGAATAAAGTCGCCCGCTGCTGTATTGGTTGTAGAGCGCGCGCTAACAGCGTGGGTTTGGTGTTCGTCAAATCCTGGTTCATCAGACAGCGTTTTGTTGTCATTGTCTAGCGAGAATGCATCGTAACCGTTATCGATATCGTACCAGCGATAAGTAAGTGCAAGTGTGGTTCGCTCATCTACGCTGCCTTCAACGGCAAAGCGCAGTGCGGTTTCATCGATATTCGCGGTATCGCTTCTATTCAAGAACGTATTTTCTACAAAGCCATCACTGCGATTATGAACCAGCGCAACACGATAGCCCCAATCCGTGTTGATATCATCACCAGTGGCGCCTTCAATACGGTAACTCTCTTTGTTCCCAATGCGGGCTTCAACGTAGTCTGGGGCGTCGCTACCCACGTCATTACTGGAGAGTTTAACCGCTCCGGCCAATGCACCTGTGCCGTATAAGGTAGCCTGAGGTCCGCGATATACCTCTAGTTGTTTAGTATCAAAAATAAGACCTGCCGCAGCAAGGCCTGAAAAATCAAATTCATCGACGATAAAGCTTACAGAAGGATTGATAGGCTCGGCGAACTGACTACGCTCTCCAATACCGCGAATTTGCACGAAGCGGCCGCGAGACGCACCAGCTGCAAAGTTTACGTTTGGAATACTGTTTAGCACACTGTCGATATGGCTCGGCTGTCTACTGCGAAGACGCTCTTGATCTAAAATGGTCGCGCTAGCACTTAACTGGTCGAGTGTAGTTTGACGAAAATCACCAGATACGATGACGCGCTCAATATCTGATGGCGTGCTATCTGAAGTGTTACTTACATTGGTTTGTTGCGCATAGGCCGCAACGGAACTAGCAAGCAGTGAAAGTGTGAAAAGTGTTTTATACATGGGATCTCTTATTCTTATTTAAGAAAAAAGATCCGGGTCTAACGGCAGGTGATAAGGCTATATTGTGAACCATCCCTACGCCGGTATTATCCGGATCAGGTTTAAGGGTTCCCACGAATGTGGATCTCAGACCGAAAACGGACACCCCTTGGTATAGTGTTGCGCGGCTAAAACTAGCAAACTCAACTTCTGCGACGGAGTCTACCAGTTCGATACACGCCGTCAAGCAGATAAGACGTTAAGCTAACGTAAGGTTTTATATATGATATAAGGCGTTGAAAGCTTAGGGCTATTCAGCGTCAATATTCATATTTAGGCGACGTACTTCATCGTCAGTTTGTGCTTTTAAACCTTCCAACGTTTTGCCGTGTGCGGTTGGTTGACGCGTATCAGGGTCAACCTTTACGAAAACGATATCGTCTGCAAAACAGATGGTTTTCTTGGTTGCTTTGTTGCGTACCAAGCAGCTTACGGTAATAGACGTACGGCCTACAGCTTTAGTTTCTAGACCAAACTCTACGATATCACCCTGCATAGCCGGTGATTCGAAACTAATTTCACCAATATGCTTAGTTACCAAGCAATTAGTTTCTAGCTGACAAATAGCCCAAATTGCAGCTTCTTCGTCTATCCATTCTAACGCGCGGCCACCGAACAAAGAATTGGCGTAATTAAGGTCGTTTGGCATAACTAGACGCCGAGAAAGAAAGCGCATTCGAATTCCTCATAATAAATCGCTACTATAGCGTTAGATTATACCGAAAAAACTGATTCATGGCGCTAACTCAATTACGCGAATGGCTATTAGCCCCCTACTTTGAAAATAGCGGCGAAAATGGCTGCAAAAAAAGCTCTCACGCTTCACACTTATCAAACGTGACTTGCCCGCTTCACCGGAGAATGCTTGTAATATCTGGCAATGATGATTTTTGTGAAGCTGCCATACGTAGCGTTCAAGCCTTTGTAGATGAAGTTTCATCTATAAGCGTTGTGAATTTTGCTGGCGATACACTTAAGGGAAAGAACCGCAAACAAGTACTGGGGAGCGAATGTGACATTGCCACATTAGACTGTCGCGATTCATTCAAACCTGGCGACGTGATGGCAGTGGCGGGTATCGTTAAACGCAGTGGTTGTTTAATACTTATTTGCCCTGCATTGAGTGAATGGGTCAACAATATTTCGGTCTCGTTCCTGTCGGAGGGGTTTACGCTTACACAAAGTCGATACCTCGAACGCTTTATAAAGCACCTGCGTAACAACGACTACGTGGCACTTCACACTGAAGAAAAAACCACACTTCCAGATACGGCTATGTACCGCATTAGCCAAGGCGTAACGTCAAACGTCTATAGAGGCTCACTATTTAAATCAGAAGAGCAAGAGCAGGCATACAGTCGTTTATATCAAGCACACTCACTTAATAAACTAAACGCGCTGATTACCGCCCCAAGAGGCAGAGGCAAGTCATCATTATTAGGTATATTCATTGAAAGCCTAATCAGACAGGGTAAAAATGTACTATTAACCAGTGAACGCTTTGATAATGTGAAGAACGTGCTTTCACGTATTCACCAGTACGAAATAGCAGGTGTCAGAACACAACAACCATCCACCGCTAACATTCAAACCCAACTAATCCTTGGTGATAAGAATGAGGCAGCGACGTTTGGCAGTGTAAAATGGGTGCCCCCTGACAGTGCCTTGTTATATACCACAGAAGATGAAAAGTACGACGTTGTAATTGTTGATGAAGCGGCTTCAATCCCCCTCCCGGATGTATACCGGATCATAGCCAACCACAAGCAGTGGGTGCTTAGTACTACGCTTTTGGGTTATGAAGGTTCAGGCAGTGGTTTTATTCACAAACTCATCCCTAGTTTACCGCCATCAGCTATCCATTTAAGACTATCAACGCCGTTACGATGGTTCGAACATGATCCCATTGAAGCCTTTTTCAATACGACTTGTTTATTTGAGGACAGAGATGCGGCGCGCAATATTGGCGAGATTAATTTCAAAAACAGTATTAACCCACCGATAGATTACGATTTTTCCATAAGTTCGTTTAAAAGCATTTCCGAAGAGGCGCTTCTGCAAATAATGTCGCTACTTTCATTAGCCCATTATCAAACTACACCCGATGATTTTATGCGCTTGATGGATAGCCCGGATATACTTGTTGCCATACTTAAATTCAACGACAACGTGATAGGTACTGCAATCATAAACGCTGAAGGTAGCGACTACCTGAACGATACCGCCTTGGGCATTGCGTCTGGAAAACGTCGTCCTAAAGGGCATTTAGGTGCACAGCGACTTGCTCTGTTGTCTGCTGATGCAAAAACAGCAACGTTTAGATATTGGCGTATTAATCGTATTGCCGTCGATACGGTGGTGCAGAGTAAGGGTATGGGCAGTTACTTGCTACAAAGAGTTAGTAATGAAGCCAAAAAGCAAAGTATTGACGCTATCTGTACTTCTTATGGAACGACACAAAAGTTAGACAGCTTTTGGACAAGAAATGGATTTGAGATTGTAGACTATGGGCGAAAGCCTAATAAAGCCAGTGGCGAAACCAGTGCACTAGCGTTATATCCTCATTCCAACAGAGCAAAAAAACTGCTTTCTGAATTGATAGCACTCAAAGAGAGCTTTCAATTCGATAACCAGTTAGACAACGTGCCCATTAGCATACTGACAATCTATGTAGAAAAGTTAGTACATTTTACCCAAGGCACACGCACTTTAGATGATGTTTGGCCGATATTACATAAAATTGCGCGTTATGCAGAGACTCACCCTACACCAAGCGCAAATACTCAACTGAACAAGCCAAATAACACAATACTGTATACGCTATGGCGTCTTGTTGAAATCATTAACACGAAGCGCTTTCTCAGAAAAGTACTTACACATTCAGATATGAATGCGAAGCAACTTGTTTCTACATTCAACGAAGAAAACCTAAAAGCAAGTGGGTTAAAAGAAGTCACTATTGTTATAAGAGAAGCACTTCTGCCTGCTTTCAAATAATAGAAAGTCTGTAGCCTGAAAGTACAAATAATCTGCTTGGCGTAGAGCCACTATACCTGCGTTAACAAGCCGCGATTACGAACATTTTAAATACCGCTGAGAGGCTAATGATCTATGCGGGCTGGTGTTAAAGCCCTATAAACAAAATCCCATTCGAGAAAAGCTCACTTACTAAATTAAGGGCAAAAAAAAGCCTCCCAAAGGGAGGCTTTTTTGCTAAAACCACATATTAGATACTAATACCGCGGTTCTTTGCTTTTTCCTTGATATAAGGTTCCCACGCTGCAGCGTTGCGGCGTAGAGAGCGATCTTTCTTAGCTTCTTGTACGTGCTTGTAAGCAGACTTGAAGTTACCTGCGTAGAAGTTCGCTTCCATTAACGTGAAGTGAATCTTCTCAGGGTTTTCAGCGCCACGCTCTAGAGCATTCTCTAGTGCTTTGATAGCGCCTTTATAGTCTTCTGCTACAAGTAAAAGCGTACCTTGTTTACGATAATGCTCAGGGTCTGAACTCTTAGCCGCAGCTTGTGCATACAAGTTTGCCGCTGTTTTAAAGTTTTTAGCCTGGTGATATGCATTAGCAATGTTTGCAATCATATCAGCATCGTTCTTCAACAAGCCTTCTTTCATGTGCTTTTCAAGAAGCTTAGCAGCCTTATAAGGCATACCGTTACTTTGATAAAGCTGAGCAAGCGTCTTTATTTCTGACTCTTTCTCTAGATAGCCTTGCATATAAGCAAGTTCTAGCGTTGAAAGACCTTTCTTATAGTCTTCAACTAAGATGTAGAAAAAGCCAAGACGTGACCACCAAGTTTTTTCCTGAGGGAAAGTTCTAACAAGATCTTCCGCCACAGCAACCGTTTCAGGGTACATCTTACGCTCGTAGTAAGAAGTTAGCTTTAATACATACGGGTTTTTGTTTGGCTCTTCATACAAACCAATCGCTTTGTCTGCTGGCTCAACCATCTTCGCTAGTTGCTTAGATTCAAAGTAAGCCTGTGCCAAACGCGTATATACGTCTGCGTCTTCTTTACACGTGAAGTCCATCCACTTGTTATACCATTTAATGGCATCAGTGTACTTCTCTTCCTGCATGCTCAAATCACCTAGTAATTTAAGTGTTTGAGAGTGTTCAAGGTCGTTTAGAACTTTTGGTTCAACTGATTCAACCAAATACCCTAAAGCTTTACCACCTTGACCTTCTTGCGCAGCAAGTAAGTTACCAATAAAACGCTTTACGTAAGCTCTATCGAAATCGTCAGATGCGTCGATTTCGTAAAGTACGTTTAGTGCTTCATTAACTTGGTCTTCATTGTAGAACTCAAAAGCTTTCTGAACTTTTTTACCGGTACGCTCACCTACAAGCGTTGTTTTTCCTTTCTCATATCCAGGACAAACAACAGGTGCTGACTGCGCTAGGGCAGCGGGTGCTGAAAGCACCGCACCTGCGCCTAGCACTAAAGCAACGGCTGACATTTTGAATGTACGTTTCATCATGATCATTGCTCCAGTTTAAAGTCTAGCTGTACGAACATGCCAGGTTGTTTAACTGGCTTGCCATCAACGATCTTAGGCTTGTATTTCCACTTACGTAGAGCACGACGTGCTTCACGGTCGAATACGCGCTTAGGTTCAGCTTCGATAACTTCGATATCTTCAACACCACCAACTTCGTTGATAGTGAAAGACAGTCTTACCCAACCTTCACGGCCGTCACGGGCTGCATCAGGTGGATATTTCGGGTCGATACGAACGATAGGTGTTGCTTCACCATCACGCTGCATTGCACCAACACCACCGATGTTTACACCAACACCACCTGTGTCGATAGCTGGAATAGCTAAGCTAAAGCCATCTGCATCAGGTTCCGCTGTTTCCGGCTCTACTTGCTCCATTTTAGGAGGCTGTGGAGGCGGAGGTGGCGGTGGTGGTGGAACACGAGTACGCGTTTGCGTCTGGTCGTCTGGTTCCTGCATTACAATATCGATAACCGGTGCAGGCGGTACTTCGTCTGCTGGTCTAGATGAATTTTCAATCAACTTGGCCATTAGAACGAAAAGGGCAAATGCAACACCAGCACCTAAAAGTATAGATACAATTATACGTAACATCTTATCCCCTTGCCGCTACCGAGACTCGGTTAACGCCAGCGGCTTTAACCTGATCCATAATCTCAACTACTAAACCATGCTTCGCTTTTACGTCAGCTTGAATGATTACGTAGTCAGTAGGCTGCTCGGTAAGCAGTCTTTCAATATTCGCTCTTACGCTGTCCGGCGCAACTTCACGCTTATCTAGCCATACATTTCCGTCTTCAGTTACGGCGATGAAAATGTTTGCATTTTTGTGAAGAATCGCCTGGCTCGCATCTGGCTTGTTGACTTCGATCCCTGCTTCTTTAACGAAAACAGTGGTAACGATAAAGAAGATCAGCATGATAAACACGATATCCAACATGGGCGTCATGTCGATCTGTGCATCTTCTTCCTCGGTTCTGACTTTTCGAGCCATAATCTCTCTCTCTAATGATGTGGCAGGCTATCAACTAGCCCTTCTCTTGCCAGCTTCACTTTCGCTTCAAGACGTGAACTGATGAACAGTCCAGATAGCGCGGCTACCATTCCCGCCATTGTCGGGATCGTTGCCATAGAGATACCAGCTGCCATTAGACGAGCGTTGCTGGTGCCCTGTGTTGCCATTGTCTCGAAAACACTGATCATACCGGTTACTGTTCCAAGTAGACCGATTAGTGGACACATTGCAATAATGGTTCTGATAATCAGCATTCTAGCGTTAAGGTCGTCTGACGCTTGAGAAATCCACGCGTCACGGATTCTATGCGCATACCATGATGTGGTATCTGCTCGGGCATCCCAATTCGCGATGATGTTTTTCTTCACCTTTGGGAAGACCGAGGTTAAATACCAGTAACGCTCAATCATTAAAACCCACATGAGAAAGAGCGCGGCAGCAACGAAGTATAGTACGTCACCGCCGGTAGCGATAAAGTCCCTGACCGATTCGAATAATCCAATCAGGTAATTCATATTACGCTTTCTCCGACTCTGAGTGAGCAGCTACGATACCCGCAGTTTGCTCATCAAGAATGTGGATGATTGACTTGCTACGAGAAGCTACGATGCTGTGAGTAAGGATTAGAGGCAGAGCCGCGATAATACCTTGAGCAGTAGTTACAAGAGCCATAGAGATACTTCCTGCCATCATACGTGGGTCACCTGTACCGAATAGTGTGATGGTTTGGAATGTCTCGATCATACCTAGTACTGTACCTAGTAGACCTAGTAGAGGAGCAATCGCTGCGAAGATCTTGATAACGTTAATGCCGCTTTCAATTTTTGGAAGCTCGCGAAGAATCGCTTCATCAAGTTTAAGCTCAAGGTTTTCTGCATCAGCAGTCTTGTTCTCTTGGTAAACTTTAAGGATACGACCTAGTGGGTTACCTTCTGAAGGATTGTTTACGTTCTTAAGCTGTGAACGCATTTTTCCACCAGTGATCGTTAGTGTGATCATTTTGTAGATACCAATTAGTAGGCCAATCGCAAGCATAATTGTGATTGTGTAACCAACTGGACCACCAGCATGATAACGCTCAGACATTGTCGCTTTTTGCTTCAATAGACCAAGGATTGCACCTTGAGAAGGGTCAGCAAAGAAAGGAACAAAACCAGAAGTAGCGCCGATTAGTTCGTCAGCAGAAGCTACAAAGTGACCATCTGGTTGACGACCAAGAGGCTGAACAACTTCAGCTTCAGCGTCATACGCTAGGTAACCAGCTTCACCAACAAGGTTGAAAGTACCAACACGAACAACTTCTTGCTGTGAAGAACCGCCGTCAAGGTTAACAACTTCAGTAGTGAACTTAACTACTTCACCGCCTTCAGTCATTTCTTTCTGAAGAGCAAACCATAGGTCTTCAAGTTCTTTAATGTTTGGAAGACCTTTAGAGTCTTCTGACATTTCAGCAAGGAACTGACCACGGCCAGGGAATTGTGCACTTACGATTGATGTAGAGATACGGCCGTAAGCTTCAGAAGATGCTTGACGTACCACACCGAACATTTCACCAAGTGTACCTGTAGCTTGGTCTAGCTCAGCAGCTTTCTCGTTTAATGTAACTTCGTTGTCTGAGAATTGCTTCTGTAGACGGTCACCACGAGCTTGTTCAGCTTTAAGATCTGCTTGTGCTTTGCGAAGAAGTGCTTGCTTGTCAGCACGTGCTGATTGGAACTCAGCTTCGCGTTGCTTATCTAGGCGAGCTTCAGAAACGCGGTTCTGTTGAACCTGGTCTAGAAGATCTTTCAGGCTCTTTGCTTCCTGAGCCTGCGCTCCGGTTGCTGCAACTGCAACTGTCGCAGCGGCTAAAAGAGATTTGAATACTGGTTTCATTAACAATTACTCCGCTGCGCTAATTGGTAGTTTAATCAGATCCGCAGGAATGACGTTGTTAGCCATTTTAACTGCGTCAACAACTGAAGACAGATACTCGTCACCCAGTTTTTCCCATGCGCGGCTTTCGTTGTTCCATACCCATGCGTGAGTTTGGTCTAGAGAAAGTGCAACTAGCGCCGTACGACCTAGGTTAAAGAAGTCAACAGTAACTTCTGTGCCTGCGTCGTCGATAGTACCTTGGTAAGAGTTGATCTTAGTACCGTATTCAACTTCAACTAGGTAAGCTTCTAGTACCTGACGGAACTGTTCTGAAACAGTTACGTTAGAGTTAGCCATAAGGTCGCGAAGACGCTCAACACGCTGTAGACGCTCGTCTAAGTGAATTGGACGGTCTAGCTTGATGAACTGCTCTAGGCTGTCGATCATGCGGAACATAAGAGGAACGATGCCCTGCTTAGTTTGTTCGATGCTGTCGATCTGACGTTGTAATGAATCGATACCGCGTTGCTGGTCTGCAACTAGGCTTGCGATGTAATCGTTGTAGATTTTAAGGTTTTCTGTCTCATCTACTGTTTGACGATACTCAACAAGTAGTTCTTGAGACTGTTCAAACAACGTATTGATTTTTTCTTGAGATTTCGCTGCAGCCGCGTGGATTTTCGCTTCTTCTTTATGAAGATCTTCAAGCGTATCTGCAGAGACTGCGCTACCTGTTAGTGCGAATGCACCCATAACAGTAGAAGCAATAAGAGTTCTCTTGCTCATTTTGGACATAGTTCCCAACCAAATTTCTTATTTGAATCCTCGCCGATAGGAAAATATTCGGGCAAGGGGCGTATAAAACTTTCACAATTTTGTTTCAGGAATGTAGCGCCGACGTCAATTGTCAGTACTACGAACGTATTATACTCACATGGAATGTTACGTTTAGTCAAGTAACACACTGTTTACACCTAGTAGATTTTCGATCAACTGCTCGTTTTCCGTTCAGTTAGCTTGAATAAGCGTTCGAAATTCCCCTGCATAATTCCGGCCACTTCTTAATCGATTAATATTTACCCAAAATTGCACTAATTAAATGCACAAAACCAGAAGTTAGGTGTAAAAGTGTGCTTTGCCTTGCACTGATATAACCCAACCGAGGCCTTCATAGTTACAATATGAGGCGACTTGTCTAAACAATTATTGCTCTTAGATTATTTGTTGTTGCTTTTATTCAAATCTAAAAATGTAAAAAAACAACATTGAAAATTAACATTGGCTTGCTATGCACAATTTGTTATTTATACCGCATCTATACATAACAAGAATGATTAAACCATGAGCGCACCTGCATATAGCTACACAATTGATGACAAACCTGTCTGGGTATTCGATGATTTATGCTCCCTTGAAGAAGCAACGGGTATATTTAAAGGTTTAGAACTAAGCGCATTCAAACATACTGAAGTCGCGCGTCCCGACACCGCTCAATACAAACATTGGGCAGTCGAACTTAGCGATACGCAAGTGCGAGCACTGGCCGTTTATCAACATGCTATTAAGGAAATCTTTAATACCACAGGTAAACATTACAGAGCATATCGTGGCTATGTGAATTATGCATCGTACGGCGACATGCTTTTTACACATACAGACTGTCTGCCAGAAGCTAATGAACTTACTGTATTGGTTTATCTGTGCCCCGAGTGGGATATTGAATGGGGCGGTGAAACGCTTTTTTATAATAGCAAAAACGATTGCGTTTTCGCCTGCACGCCAAAGCCGGGTAGGACTGTGATTTTTCACGGGGCAATCAAGCATGTAGGAAGGCCGCCCAACCGTATTTGCTACACGCCCCGATATACCCTGGCTTTCAAATTAGAGCTCGCTTAATGCGGACACCTAGCTGGTAGGATTAGGCACAATGTCAAAAGCGACCGTCAGACGTTGTTGATTAGACAAAATTGGATTTGTACCGTGCCATATATACGAAGGGAAGAAAACAACATTTCCCTCTTGAGGCTTAACAGCATAGTCTTCTGTCATATCGACGCCACTAATATCCGGCCGTCCAAAAACTAGCCAGCCATGCCCGTTTATTTTAACTTCAGCGGGCACATCTACATACAGCACTCCGCTAAGCCATCCTTCTGAATGATAGTGAGATTTGTGAAATCCTTTCTGTCGCAACCTTACCGACCAGCTGCCTATAAAATCGATATCTTGGCTTAGGCGGGATAAGAATGGATGCTTCTTCACACGAGTAAGCGTTGATAAAAACTCTTTGGCTCTTGCCTCAATAGCCGACCTTAACTCTTTAATTACTGGGTGGGTCGAATCGAAAAGGTTTTCAAATGTTTGAGAGCCGTTGCGAAGCGACTGCCCAATTGGGTGTCTTTCGTTGTTGTGAAGCGTAATAAGATGTGCTCTAAGTAGGTTTATAAATTTTGTGTTTGCGTCTTCGTTTCCTAACAAAGACTGTACGCTCACAAAACTTTGATAATCACATAACTGATTATACTTAGCCTCATCGCCATTAGCTTTGTACGCGGTGGATAATAATGTCCAATAACCCTGATTAAGCGGCGCAATTCGGCACACCAACTCTAGTGCTTTTATCGCTTCTTTATACCTTTTGAGACTTAATAAAGAATAGCTTTTCTCAATTATTAACGGGAGCGTCTCTAGAGTGGGATTAGACGCTTTAACACTTACGGTTGCCAGTGCTTTTTCAAATTCTCCAAGCTCTCTTAATGTGTGAGATAAACTGGCCGCTGCAGCAATTTGATAGGTGGGTAACTTAGTTTCGAGGAGCTTTTCTAACCAAAACTTAGCTTTTTCAAATTCCTCTACCCTAATCATCAATTCCGTGTAAGCCAAAATTAAATCCGGATTATCAATTGATAAGTTTGCCTCTAAAAGAGAAAACGGTGCTTCAAGGTTTTGAACCCAGGCTAAATGAGCATATTCTTTGTGTAAATTTACGCTATCAGGAAAGACCCTTATCCCTTCTTTATAAGTAGCAAAGGCCTCATTTAACGAACCGTTTAGAGCAAAGACTGCAGCTAGATTTTGATAAAGCTCTGCGGTAGAACTTCCCCCCGATAGCGCTTGTTTGTAGAGTGATATTGCTTCATCGAACTGGTTATTTCTGCGTTTGATATTTCCTAAGTTATTAAGCGCTTTTTTATTTTGTGGTTCGCTGTCTAATAATCGCTTCAAATAGCGTTCAGCCACATCATCGCGATGGTCCTCTACTAAAATTGATGCCATTAACAGCAAGACTGTGTTTTTGTTTGGCTGTGTAGTTAGTAACTGAAGACATTGCTTTTCAGCCTCGCTAAAGCGCTTAGCATCATAGAAGGCTCTTGCTAAGTTATACTTATAATCAAAGGCATTCGGCTTGATTTTTAGGGCTTTTGAAAACCATAAAATCGCTTTATCACTTTGCATTTTGTCAAGAAACAGATTTCCATAGCTATTCATTAGGTCGGTAGATTGAGGGAACAGCTTTAAACCTTTCTCAAAGACCTTCACGGCGTCATCAAGCTTACCTATTTTTCTTAACGCACTACCATGTAATTGCGAGACTACAGGATCAACACGATTTAACGCCCCACTTTTTTTTACTGTATTGATGACAAAAAGGAAATCACCTCTGTTGAATGCATTAATGAGGTTTGGGATAACAATATTTGGTTGCGATTGCATTATTTATATAACCTTCTATCCAATGAAGCTAGTGCCCCATACTGCAAAGACCACTCGCCATATTTGGAAATAAACTGTGCAACATCCTCTCGCTCAGTAAGCGTTAAATGCGGGTTCCAAATATCAATTATTAAAACTGCTCTGGCCGTTTCGTCCTCATTCTCCGCGCTATGCTGATAGCTGTCGTCAAACAAAATAGCGGTCTTCCCTTCACTCCAATAGCATCGCTCATTAGCAACATGCAAATACGACTTATCATTAATAATCAGTGGGATGTGCAACGTCCACTTTAGATTAGAAATTCCGAAATGAGGTGGGATTTTTGTACGTGGCTGCAGTACAGAAATGACTACCTCAGGTGCGTGTACTGGACAATGGGCCAGGATTGGCGAATTGAATAACGTCTTTACTTCGTCAGGAAGGTTATCACCATGATCAGTAAACTTGCCGCCTTTCATTAGGTGAAGTGAGTTCCATTTTTGGGCTAGCTGTGCCCAATCTTCGGTGTCTGGCACTGCACCTATATCGTGAATATAGCGCTCGTTTGCACCTGACAAACGAGATATGAACACGTCTTTATGGGCACTAAGCGTATTGATAAATGTATCAAGCCCTTCCACTGCACTGACATCTGAAAACGGAGTAGAGGGAAGGTTTGGGATAAATAGAAAGCTTGGAGACTGAAGTGCTTTATCGAACTTCTTTTGTTCAGCGCCGCAAAACATTGAAATGGCGCGCTTAATTCTTTTACTCGAACCAATCGACTGGGTTTTTATAAATAAATCACGCCGAGCTAAATTCGCTGCATTATGAATATGTGTAGCTTGAGATTTAGAAAGCTGTACGCCAGACGCTGGCGACAAATACTCGGGCCATCGCGAGCAAACTTCACCGTAATGAAAAAGAGCTTTATTGTAATCGCCTGCATTTATTGCGTCTGTAATTTGAGCAAGCGTATCGTCAGGGCTATTATTGTTTTCTTTAGTCATACAAAAATGGGAAGCGTTTTGCCTCCCATCTTAAACTAACCTACGGTGTATTTACAGGTCACCGCCGCCGGTTTCTGATCCACGCTGCATACGCAACCACCCTTCACGGCCAGCTTCACGCATGTTCTCTCTTTCTTCCACAGAGTAACAAACGCGCTGCATGCGGTTTGAACCTATCTTTTTCTCCATTTTGCATACCATACCATCGTCTCCGCCGTTGGTATTTGCCTTAGCATACTCAGAACTTTGATTGTCAGTTGAACCACATGCTCCCAATGCTAGTGCTAGGCTTGATGCAAGAATTATTTTTGTTACTTTTTTCATCCGTGTTATCCCTTAGTATAAGTACCGTAGACTACGTTACCATAAATAGTTGTACATTCTCTAATCCATTTTGTAACTATCCATTTATTTTGTGAAATAGATGGCGCGCCAGAATGATAGCTATTTAACAATAGCTTACCGTCTTTGTCTGAATTGGAAAAAACAACGACAGTTCCGCATCTTGGTACAATACGGATATTTAGCTTAGGAAAAAGAGTCTCCCCTCCCTCATCAACCGTATTCAGGTATACAAGAGCAGTCTTCGTGCGCTGTTTTCCATCTTTAAACATTAATCCATCGTTTATTTCGTTTAGCCCGTCATAGTGGGGTTTGTACTGCTGACCTGGTTCATATCGCAATAAATTTAACGCCTCGCCGTTACGTCTAGGCGTATTCGTAATTTGTGATATTACTTTGTCCAGCTTTCTTGTAATCCAATCGCAATGACTAGGCTCTATAACGGCAACGTAACTTGTTCGCACACTGTCAATTATGCCCTCGCCAGTCCTAGGGTCAACAATCATCGAGGGTTGCAAGAGTGAGCTAAATTTGGTGATTAAGTAATGGCATTCATATTCAGATAGTAGGCTTTCGTACACATTAATAGGTAAAGATGTATCTAACACTTTAGAGGGTTCATATACTCTACCAAGCGATTCAGATATTTCTTCTATAACTTCTTGATTCAGACTTTCGTCATTAGTAACTTGTGACGCTGAATGCAAATTAAGCTGTTTGCTGATATTCGGTGCTAGGTGACACACCCTACTCGCAATATAAGAAAATGTAGTGCTATTTACCGGTAGGTAAGAAAGCGCAACTAAATAAGCCTCTATCACACCTTCGTTCCCGAGTGCGATGAGCGTCTTGGCTACTAACTTCGTATTCGTTATTACGTCACCATAATAGCCAATTTGTAATTTATGGAACTGAACGACGGGGTTATCTGCACACTTTACCCCTTCTAAGAATGCCAGTGATTTTCTTGGGTTCTCCCTTGATCTGAAATAGGCATAATCCAACGCGGCATTAACGTCTCCAAATTCGCCAGCTTGTTTTAACCATTGCATTGCCTCATCAGTGTTGCCTGATGCATGGGCTTCATTAGCATTCTTAATACACTGCTCTACATTCATTACCTGTTGTCCACACTTTATTTAGTACGGCTTCCACATAACAAAAAAGCCTCCGAAGAGGCTTTTTTTCATTCTGTCTACTACAACTTCAATTAGAAGTTAAGATTTACACGTGTGTAGAAGAATTGTCCAGGAATTTCATACATAGACGGGTCGAAGCTGTTAGCAAACGTCGAGTAAGAAACTTCTGGATCAGTGTCGAACAAGTTGTTCACACCAAGCGTGATGCGTAGGTTATCGTTAACTGCGTAACCTAGTGATACATCGTGGTATGCCATATCTTCAAGTTCGTTGAAGCTATCGCCACCAAGCTCTTCACTTGGATCACTACATAGTTGTTGATCTAGCGTATCGCCATCGATTGAACACTCTTCAGTAGTGTGGCCGATGAAGCGAACTAACCAGTTAGCTGTCCAGTCATCGTACGCCCACGTTACTGCAAGGTTAGTACGTAGACGTGGAACAACGTCACGGTCACCGGCAAGACCTGCATCGTTAAACTCAGTAGATGTGTTTGTTATTGGATCGATTACGATAGTAGTGCGCTCGTCAACATAAGTACCATCCCAGTTAATGCGGAAATCACCGTACTCAGTTTCAAAGTTATACGCTACGTTGTAGTCGAAACCAGACGTTGTTTGACCACCAAGGTTTACTTGACCGTTAAACAAGTCTACAACGTTACCGCCAGCGCCACGTTCGATAAGTGAACATAGGTTGACGCCAGTTTGAGCACAGGCATTAAGAATAGTTTGTGCACCAACAGATGAAACGGCATTATCAACTTCGATATCGAAGATATCAAAGGTAATTGACAAGCCTTCAACTGCTTCTGGAGAGTATACAAAACCGTATGTAAAGCTTTCTGCTTCTTCAGCTTCTAGGTTTGCATTACCACCTACAGTAGTACGAATCTGCGTGTTAGGTTGCTCATAGTTTGCAGGAATACCCGCACAACCAGGAAGCTCTGGGTTACCCGCAGCACCGCCATTACATGGGTCAGTTAGCGGCGCAAAGCTATCACTGTTACCTGAGAACAATTCATCAAGAGATGGAGCACGGAATGCTTCAGACCATGTACCACGTACAAGTAGGTCTTCGTTGATGCGCCACTTAAGACCAATCTTTGAATTAGTCGTGTCACCAAAGTTGCTGTAGTCAGAATAACGAGTAGCAAGTTCTAGGTCTAATTGCTCTACGCCAGGCATATCTGAAAGTAGAGGAACTGCAAGCTCTAGGTACGCTTCTTCAACGCTGAACGCACCAGAGGTAGGCAGACGCGCGTTACCAGAAGTGATACCCGCAGCAATGATTGCATCTGGCTGGTCGTAACCTGATTGCCAGCGTTTTTCATAACCCGCAGCAAACGCTAGGTAGCCCGCTGGAAGTTCAAATACTTCACCAGAGATGTTTGCAGAGTAGCTCTCAAGAGCTGAGTTAAGCTCGTCTTGTGCAGTAAAGGTAATGTAATCAAGCATTTCTTGCGTGATTGTTCCTTCACCGATAACTTCAGGTGCACCGCCAAACAAATTCAATGGAACGCAGCCGCCAGTACAATTAGCAGGGTCACCAAGTGCGCTTCTCAC
>Ga0208704_100046_pt1 | contig 46766 bp, 39 predicted proteins | sample DeeseametaMP0144_FD_184221 | JGI IMG/M metagenome (GOLD analysis project Ga0208704, IMG submission 184221) | Marine microbial communities from the Deep Atlantic Ocean - MP0144 (SPAdes) | ecosystem: Environmental > Aquatic > Marine > Oceanic | place: West of Cape Verde, Atlantic Ocean | collected...
CATGAGATTATTCTGGTGTCGTCAGGAGCTGTGGCTGAAGGTATGGTTCGTATGAAGCTAGACAGCCGACCCACCGATCTACCCAGTCTTCAGGCGTGTGCTGCCATTGGTCAGATGGGCCTTATTCATACGTGGTCAAGTGTGCTTGAAAAACATCATATTCAGACCGCGCAAGTGTTATTAACCCATGATGATTTGGCAGACCGTCGTCGTTATTTGAACTCGTGTGACGCTTTACAGAACTTGATTGAATGGCATGTCATTCCTGTAATCAACGAGAATGACACGGTTTCGACCGATGAAATTCGCTTTGGTGACAATGACACGCTTGCTGCGATGGTTGCAGGTCAAGTCCATGCAGATTTGTTAATTATTTTGACTGATCAGCAAGGTATGTTCGACTCAGATCCACGTTCAAATCCAGACGCTAAACTGTTCCATACTGTGCGTGCTCTAGATGAGAGTTTGTTTGATATGGCTGGCGGTGGCGGCAAGTTTGGTCGTGGTGGTATGTTGACCAAAGTCCGTGCTGCACGCTTAGCTGCAAAGTCTGGCTGTCCAACGCTGATTGCCAGTGGTGAAAGCGACAATGTGCTTGCGCGTTTGATGGATGGTGAAATGCTCGGGACATTGTTTATTACAGATAATGACCGCATTACCGCTCATCAACAGTGGTTGGCGGCTCACTTACAAACTGCGGGTCGTTTAGTGTTGGATGATGGTGCTGTCAAAGCCATTAAAGATAATCATCGTAGTTTACTTCCAGTTGGTGTGAAAGCTGTGGAAGGGCATTTTGAACGCGGTGACGTGGTTGAATGTGTTGATATCCAAGGTGGCCGTGTTGCGGTCGGGCGTGTCAACTTTAGTTCGCGCTCTGCGGAGCTGGTAAAGGGCTTGGCGTCAGATAAAGTTCACCAAGTTCTAGGTGAAGCACGTTCACTTGAGATGATTCATCGCAACCACATGGCGATCTACTGATTTAAATGCATTAAAAAAAATCCCGCTTTCGAGCGGGATTTTTTGTTTTAAAGCAAAAGTTATTTGATATAGCCTTTTTGAATGAGGGGCTTAAATAAGTAAAAGTGAAGGGTGAGTGCCCATTGCATGATTTTCTCTTTATAGAGATTCCAAAGCTTTAATCCAAAGAAGTTTAAGGCAAAAGCCAATAGAAAAGCGCCGAGCATATCTAAAGGAAAATGTACACCAAGATAGACACGTGACCATGCAACCAGCCAAGCCATGACCAAGAGAAAAATTCCCAGTTTACGCTGCGCAGAGAATAGATAAGAAAAGGCGATACTGCTAAAAATCAGCATATGGTCACTTGGAAAAGAGCCATTGGGTGCATGGTAAATGAGAGTGCGTCCGACCTCCATGACAAAAGGCCGTGGGTGATAATACACATGAGAAATACATTGGCTGATCAAAATGGCGATACTGGTAAAAATAAACGCCTTCAATATCTGTTTTTTAGTGTCATAGTTACCACGTAGCCAAAACCAAGCAAACAGTAAAATCATACAATAGAGCAGGTCATTGGCGATAAAAATGGCAAAATGAATACTGGTATTAGTGGCTTCAGGAGAAGCATTAATCCATGAAAAAAGCGATAAATTAAGTTCTGAAAGAGTCATGAAAGTGGATTGTGTTTATAAAGTACGGAAGAGAGTCATAATTTTGTCATATTGTTAAAATAAAAAAGACCACAAAAATGTAGTCTTTTTTAACAGTTCAATGTAGTTGAACTAATTAGCTTTCAGTTTTAGAAATCAAATGACGTTTGAAGGTAGAAGGTACGTGGTTGCCCTACATATTTTCCGCCTGTTGAGTCAGTAGAACGTGTGAAATATTGTTTATCAAACACGTTTTTAACGCCACCCGCGATTTTTAAACCGTGAAATTGCTCACCAAAGTCATATGCTGTACGCACGGCAAAAGTGGAATAACCTGGAATATCACCTAATTTTCCATCAGCCGATTCGTCAGTTTGATAGGTATCACCCGAACCTGGAGAATGCTGCTTAGATTGGGCAAACATATCTGCATTGACTCTCCATTGATTCACTTTATAGCCTAAACCAACATTTGCTGTGTGACGTGAGTAGAATGGAAGATCTTTGTCTTCAAAGTCGCCTGCTTCAGCCACAGCTTTGGTGAAGGTGTAGTTGCTATAGAGTTTTAAGCCCTCAAGCGCATCGGTTAAATAGGCAAAGTCATAAGCCAGACCAAGTTCTACACCTTTGTGGCTGGTTGCGCCTAAGTCTGTCCAAATGCCATTGTTCTGGGCATCGCGTTCTAAAATTAACTCTTTTTTGAAGTCTAAATAAAACGCGGTTAATTCTGCATTTAGACCATTGCCTAAATATTTCGTCCCAATTTCATAGTTATTGGACTTTTCAGGATGCAAGCCATCAGTTGTGCTTTGTGCAACACCACCTTCTAAACGTGCCAATTGGTTATATTGCTGTGGGCCGAATGAAACGCCCGCATTGGCAAAAATGTTCCAATTGTCTGTTGCTTTATACATGACCGATAGGCTGGGTAAAAACTCATGTGAATCAATTTTTGGAGAAACGGTATTAACTGCTACGCCTTGGTTATAGGCAGTAAAATTGTTATGCGTTTCAATTGATTCAAAACGTAGTCCCGGTGTGATGACCCAGTTACCTAAATCGAAGCGGTTATCTGCATAAATTGCATGTGCTTTAGTGCCACCTTCACTCGTGGTACGTGCTTTAATTTCGGTCACAGGTACATTCAATGCATATGTCGATGAGCGACCTGAGAACTCAGAACTATCTTCATCTAAATAACGATAGCCGATAGTGAATTCGCTATTTGAGTTACCTAATTGGTATGCACGAGACCAGCGCGGTTCAATGGCAAAAACTTTGTAGTCGCGTGGAGAGGTGTCCATACGCGAAGTCGTTGCACTAACATCTGTCTCTAAGTCGCTCGTGCGAAATGAGTCAATATAATAGGTCAGCAATTCAAAGTTATTTTTTCATCTTGATGGGTATAGCGGAATGACACATCTGAGCGGCGACCAGAAAAATAATTACGTGACTTATTTGACTGATAAGGGTTTTGTGCATATTTTTCAGCAGTTAAGCCTTCAGGCATTTCACCATAACCTTCATAGTGATATAGGTTTAAGGCAATCGCATCCGCATCTGTAATTTGATAGGCCATTTTTAACATGACATCGTCAATGTCAGTTTTATTATTGGCTTCACGGTAGCCATCACCTTTTGTGCCAGAATACAGTAAAGCAAGGCCTAAACCATTATCTAAGGTTCCGCCTACAAATAAGTTCGGGCTGTATTTGACTTGATCTGTACCCGAAGCATATTCGGTCGTTAGGCTGACATTACCTGCAAACTCTTGAGGAATCGCGCGAGTTGCAAAGTTAATGATACCGCCAACGTTCTGCGGTCCAAAACGTACAGAGCCTGCACCACGAACCACATCCACAGATTCAATATTGCCTAATGATACTGGTGCTAGAGAAAGCTGAGGCTGTCCATAAGGCGCAAATGATAGCGGGACACCATCAAGCAGTACTGTAGAGCGAGGAGATAAACGAGAGGCTAAACCACGGACCCCAATATTGAGTGAAACATCACTGCCACCAGTACCATTATTTTCTTGGACTTGAACACCAGGCACTTGCTTCAGGGCATCTTTAATTGAAGTCGCAGCAACTTCATCTAAGCGATTGCGAGTAATAATCGTACGAGCGCCTGCATGCTTTTGCACTTTCTCTGCATTGGCATCTTCTAACCAGTTGCCTTGTGCTTCAAGTTTGATGGTCGGAAGCACATTGTTGCTGGTTGCTTCAGTGAGTTCTTCTGCTTGTGCATAGGTCAAGCAGCTCATAGAAAGTCCAATCGCAATACTGAGTTGTTTGGCTTTGAATAATCTGCGATCCTGCAGATGAAGACGTGATGAAATCATTCTTTTGTGCGCAATCCATAATAAAGAGCGCGGCTATCATATGCTGAACTTTGTTGAAATTAAATAATAATCATTATCACTTATTGCAATTAAAACACTAAAATTAATAGGCGAATTAAAGTTTTATTGATGGATACACAATAAAAAAGCCACGTTTAACATGGCTTTTGAGATGAATTTGAATGAAATCTATTATTTAAGTTGAACAGTACCATTTGCATTCACAGTGATTTTAGATTCACCGCCTGCAACATCTTGCATTGGCGCATCAGCTGCTGCAAATTTTGCACTTTCTGCACGCATCATGACTGGGCGAGGGTAGTAGTTGCTGGTATTAATGTTTAAGTTAACCAAGTTATAACCTGACTTACTCCATGCTTGTGCTAATGATTGCGCACGCTGTTGAAAGTTTTTCGATGCTTCAACAATCAGCTCATTTTCCACTTTCTTACGTTGTGTGTCGGACACACTGAAGCCGATTGACTGTGTTTGGAAGTTTTGCTGTAGCTCACCAATCAATTGGCTCGCCGCTTTAAAATCGGTACTTTCTAAATTAATTTCAGCACGACCACGCCATTCTTTTAACTTTTGGTTGTCATCGTTGTAAATTGGGTAGGTGGTTTGAGAACCTGTTTCGACTTTTACGCTTGGATATTTACGAGCTAAAGCTGTGGCTTGATTCATCAGCTGCGTAATTTGTGTAGCGAGCTCGGCAGGTTGTTTGTTACTACGTTCAACGTAAAGCGTTGCATTCATTAAATCGTTGGATACTTGGCGTGTTGCCTCGGCCTGAACATTGACAATATTGTAGTTTAATTGGTTCTCAGACTGAGCAAAAACTGCTGAGCTAAATAAAGCACTAAGCGCGATTGCTGGGATGAAGAATTGACGCATTTTTATTCCTTTTTTATTTAGGAGGAGTTTTGCAACATTTGTAAAAAGCTTAAAGCCAATTTGTGGTGAATTTGCGAAAATATTGTGGTTCGATTGTAAAAAAAAGGTATAAAATATTTTTCAGAAAAACCTAGATAAATCTATTTATTTCAAAAACTTATTTTTCAACCAAGGTGAGTATTTTGAATTTTTGTGGCGAAGTTGAAAAATAAATAAATTCATCGGCTTTTCTTTACGTTGTCACACTATAAGAGGATAATTTAAGCTATGGTTTGGCATGATATATTTTTTTAGTAAATTTCTGGCAGATAATGTGCAAAAGCTGTTTATTTTATTGAAAATTTCTGTATCATCCGCCTCCTAGTTATGAAGTATCCAAACTCTATCTGACTAGAATTTATAAAGCGCCGAGTCAAAGGACCAAAAGTCACCCGACTTATTTCTTTCAACCCATATCAGAGATGGTAATTCGATATGAGCGTTTCTTCTGTAAACCCTGCCACTAATACTACTAACGAATACTATTTGACTCGCCAAAGTCAGATGGAATCCAATGTTCGTAGCTATCCACGGAAATTACCGTTAGCGATAGCCAAAGCATTAGGCTGCTGGGTTACTGATGTTGAAGGTACAGAGTACCTCGATTGTTTAGCTGGGGCAGGAACATTGGCTTTGGGCCATAATCATCCTGCGGTAATTCAAAGTATTCAAGATACACTTGCAAGTGGCCTTCCTTTACATACTTTGGATTTAACGACACCTTTAAAAGATGCATTTACTGAAGCATTGCTTGAACAATTACCAGGCGGTAAGGAAGAGTATTGTTTACAGTTCTGTGGTCCATCTGGTGCAGATGGCACGGAAGCAGCAATTAAATTAGCGAAGACGTATACCGGTCGTAGCACAGTGATTAGTTTCTCTGGTGGCTACCATGGTATGACGCACGGCGCTCTTGCAATGACAGGTAATCTGTCTGCGAAAAATGCTGTAAATGGTTTAATGCCAGGCGTTCAATTTATGCCGTATCCGCATGAATACCGTTGCCCACTTGGTTTAGGTGGCGAAGCGGGTGTGGATGCTTTGACATATTTCTTTGAAAACTTCATTGAAGATGTTGAAAGTGGTGTAACCAAGCCAGCTGCTGTCATTCTTGAAGCAATTCAAGGTGAAGGCGGTGTGGTAACAGCGCCAACCAAATGGTTGAAAAAAATCCGCGAAGTGACTGAAAAACACAACATTGTGTTGATTCTTGACGAAGTTCAAGCAGGCTTTGCACGTTCAGGCAAAATGTTCGCATTTGAACATGCGGGTATTGAACCTGACGTAGTAGTAATGTCTAAAGCCGTTGGTGGTAGCTTACCACTTGCTGTATTGGGTATTAAACGTAAGTTTGATGCTTGGCAGCCAGCAGGTCACACGGGTACTTTCCGTGGTAACCAATTGGCAATGGGTACTGGTCTTGCAACGATCAAAACTATCAAAGAACAAAAGCTTGCGCAAAATGCACAAGAACGTGGTGATTTCTTACAAGCTGAATTTAAAAAGCTTGCTCAAGAGTTCCTATGTATCGGTAACGTGCGTGGTCGTGGTTTGATGATTGGTGTTGAAATTGTTGATGAGCGTAAACCAGCGGATCATATGGGGTCTTTACCTGCAGATGGTCAACTGGCAGCAGCGATTCAAGCGGCATGCTTTAACAACAAGTTATTGTTAGAAAAAGGCGGTCGTAACGGTACAGTGATTCGTTTACTTTGCCCACTTATTATCACTCAAGCTGAATGTGAAGAAGTAATTGTTCGCTTTAAGAAAGCAATTGCTGAAGCACTTGTTGCAACTCGAGGCGCGTAATCATGGTTGATTTTGCAGAACACCGTAAGGCGTTACTCTGCAATGATGCTGCATCCATTGCTGACTATTCGTCAGCAATGGACCAAGCGACTAAAGCAGTTGCAGCATGGTTGCAAAATGATAAAATGTACACAGGCGGTAGCATTAAAGAGCTACGCAGCGCGATTGCATTTAATCCTTCTAAAGAAGGTTTGGGTGTACAAAAGTCACTTGAACGTATGATTGAGCTTTTCTTAAACAAAAGCTTAAAAGTCCATCACCCGCACTCGCTCGCGCATTTGCACTGCCCAACTATGGTGACTAGTCAAATTGCTGAAGTGCTGATTAATGCAACGAATCAATCAATGGATTCTTGGGACCAAAGTCCTGCAGGTTCATTGATGGAAGTTCAGTTGATTGACTGGCTTCGTCAAAAAGTGGGTTATGGTGCAGGTCAAGCTGGTGTGTTCACTTCTGGTGGTACACAGTCAAACTTGATGGGTGTACTGCTTGCACGTGATGCATGTATTGCGAAAAACTGGAAAGACGAAAACGGTAATCCGTGGTCTGTACAGCGTGATGGCGTGCCGGGCGATGCGATGCGCAACGTCAAAGTTATTTGTTCTGAAAATGCACACTTCTCTGTGCAAAAGAACATGGCGATGATGGGCATGGGTTTCCAATCAGTCGTAACCGTTCCTGTGAACGAAAACGCTCAGATGGATGTGGATGCACTTGAAAAAACCATGGCTCACCTTCAAGCTGAAGGTAAAATCGTGGCATGTGTGGTTGCAACTGCGGGCACAACCGATGCAGGTGCGATTGATCCACTGAAGCAAATTCGTGAAATCACCAACAAATATGGCGCGTGGATGCACATTGATGCGGCGTGGGGCGGTGCTTTAATCCTATCGAACAATCACCGTGATATGTTGGATGGGATCGAGCTTTCTGACTCTATTACGCTTGATTTCCATAAGCATTACTTCCAAACCATCTCTTGTGGTGCGTTCTTGTTAAAAGATGAAGCGAACTATCGTTTCATGCACTACGAAGCTGAGTATTTAAACTCAGCTTATGATGAAGAGCATGGCGTGCCAAACTTGGTGTCTAAGTCACTTCAAACAACCCGTCGTTTTGATGCGTTGAAGCTTTGGATGACTGTTGAAGCACTTGGTGAAGAGCTCTATGGTTCTATGATTGACCACGGCGTTACTTTAACTCGTGACGTTGCTGATTATATCAATGCAACTGCTGGTTTAGAGATGTTGGTTGATCCACAATTTGCATCTGTATTGTTCCGTGTGGTTCCAGCAGGCTATCCAGTAGAATTGCTTGATACCTTAAACCAAAACGTTGCAGATGAATTGTTTGCACGTGGTGAAGCGAATATTGGTGTAACTAAAGTAGGCCAAAATCAATCATTGAAAATGACGACTTTAAGTCCAGTTGCGACTTTAGATAACGTGAAGAACCTGCTTAGTCTTGTCCTTGCAGAAGCGGATCGTATCAAAGGTCCAATCGCAGATGGAACCTATACACCTGCAATTGCTTAATCGATTGTTTGTGTTAAAAAAGGAGCTGATATCAGCTCCTTTTTTATGTGTTCTAAATATTAAAGAACATAACATCACTGGCTAAGTTTCTAATTTTAATTATGTTGGAGATGCTTTATTTTTCTATGAAGTAGTTGTCGATATCTGCTTCAACTATGATTTTCAGGAAAATGAGCTTCAATAGTTAAGACTAAAGCTAAATATTCGGGCTTTTGATTTTCAACAGGCAAATGATTTCCTTCACGAATTTTCAAGTTAAAGGTATGACCTGCACGACAGGCAAGTCCTTATCATAATCCCGAAAAATTGGGGGGTAAATAAACGTGTTTGGCTAGCTGTCATGGGAAATGTCGCACTCATATGACTTGTCACGCTTATTACGAAAAATGAATGGTTAAGGCGGCAGTAAGGGGAGGAGAAACCCAAAATCTCCTTCTTTGAGCTATCTTTTAGAAAAAAGATAAAGCGGTGTCGTCAGAAATACCCATTATTCGGACAAATATTTCTAAAAATAAGAAAAGTACCTGAGTCTGAAAGTCATAAATTTGCTCTCGTATTTGAGATGAGCATGCTATTTTTCAGTAATAAATAAGGGATAAAAGGTAAAAATTAAGACCTAAATGATGCTCAATTTTCTAAATATGACACCACTCATTTGTCATTTATAGGTTATGAAATTCTGACAAATGGCGAAAATTTATATGGATTTTGCATATAGGTATACGCAAAGTTTTATAGATTAGAAGGGATATTCAATGTTAAATAAATCAAAGTCTATGGAGTTCTTTTTTGCTTTATGTATTGATTCTAAATGTGTTTTATTTTTTATAAAAGCGTAAAAGATGTTTATGTAAAATGAATTACGCACTCTCGGTATATCGAAATAAGAAAAATTCTTTACGTGTTTAGACTGGGTGAAATTGAACAAAGTGTAACGAATCATGGAAAAATAAAAATAAAAATAAACATCATGAAAGTGTCACAATGCTGTAACTTGCTTGTCATATTCTGAAATCAAAATGCAGTTATCCAAAAAAGTACAAGACTGAATAAAAAGTGGCGTACTTCAAAATGTTTAATATGTGAGATAACAAATATGCGCTTAAACCATATCGCACTTGCAGTAGTAGTTTCTGGGGCAGCTGTAGCAACCACGGCAAACGCAGCTCGTGACACAATCCAAATTGCGGGTTCTTCAACAGTTTTACCATATGCAAGTATTGTTGCTGAAGAATTTGGCAATACTTTCCCACAATTTAAAGCACCAGTTGTTGGTTCTGGCGGTTCTTCAGGTGGCTTAAAACAGTTCTGTAATGGTGTGGGTGATAACACAATTGATATCGCAAACGCATCTCGTAAAATTAAAGATACAGAATTAGCTGCTTGTAAGAAAGCTGGTGTGAACCAAGTGATCGAAATCAAAATTGGCTATGACGGTATTGTATTCGCTTCAAATGCAAGCAAAGCAGCATATAAATTACGTCCACAGCACGTCTATGCAGCTTTAGCAGCGCAGTTACCATCTAACGGTAAAATGGTTGCAAACCCATATACACGTTGGAACCAAATTGACAAAAGCCTTCCAAACGAACCAATCACTTTAGTGATTCCAGCATCAAACCACGGTACACGTGAAGTGTTCCAAGAAAAAATGGTTGATGCAGGCTGCGAAACTTATGCAGCAATCAAAGCAATGGATAAAGATGCACAAAAGAAAGCATGTTCAACTTTCCGTAAAGACGGCAAAGTGATTGAGATTGCGGGTGACTACACTGAAACTTTAGCGCGCTTAAAAACCTCGCCTAGCGCAGTAGGTGTGTTTGGTTTGGGTTTCTACGACCAAAACCGTGACAAGTTACGCGTAGCTACAGTGAACAATGTTGCACCATCTGAAAAGACGATTTTGAATGGTTCATACCCAGTTTCTCGCCCACTATTCTTTTACGTGAAGGGTGAGCACTTGAAATCAATCAAAGGCTTAAAAGAATACACGGAATACTTCATCAGCAAGAAAGTATCAGGTAAAGGTTCTAAGCTTGAGCGTGCTGGTTTGATCTCAATGTCAGACAAAGAGCGTGCAGCAGTTCTTGCGAACTTCAAAGCAGGCAAAGCGGTTAAGTAATTAAGCGTAGAAACAGTCAACGGTAGGCAAGTCCTACCTTTGACGTTTTTTACTAGGATTAAGTTTTTTCAAATAATGAAAATTGAAAGAACCGTGGAGAATACATGAATCTGCTACTTATAGGTGTGTTATTGGCACTGATTGCCATAGCCTATCAAATGGGCTTAAGTCAGAGCCGTAACTTAGCAGGTAAGGGAAATAATTCTGCAAAATTACACTCACGTCCGGGGTATTACGGTGCGTTAGTGGCTTTGTGGTGTGGTATCCCTGCTTTTTTAATTTTGATTGTTTGGAATATTGTTGAACCAAATGTTTTGAATCATGTGGTGTTAAATCACGTGCCAGCACAAGTCGCTGCAACCTTAGATGCTGCTAGTACGGATGTGTTGATTAACCGTGTAGAAGCGATTGCCTCAGGTTTTGGTGTCACAGATACACCAGCCGCGTATGAGCTTGCTGCTGCGGAGCAACTGGCGAAGTTTCAAAGCATTGGAACATTTGCAAAAATTGCAGTGGTGATTTGTGCTGCACTGGCAGGTTTAGTCGCTGCGAAAAAGCGCATTGCAACTCAATTCCGCGCGCGTAACCAAGTTGAAAAAACCATTAATGTTGCACTTGCGCTCTGTTCTGGTGTCGCGATTCTAACCACGATTGGTATCGTGATGTCGATGTTCAGCGAAGCGATGCGATTCTTCCACTTCGTGAGTCCACTCGACTTTTTCTTCGGTACAGAATGGAACCCAGGTTTTAGTACTTCAGGTAGTGCAGAGGGCAGTTATGGTTTGCTTCCTCTACTTTGGGGCACCTTAATGGTCAGTGGTATTGCACTCTTGGTTGCAGTCCCTGTGGGTTTAATGATCGCGATCTATCTTGCTGAATATGCATCTTCTGGTTTCCGCTCATGGGCAAAACCAACCATTGAAGTGCTCGCAGGGATTCCAACCATTGTTTACGGTGTATTTGCACTGATGATCATTGGCCCATTCTTTAAAATGCTTGGCGAATCCGTTGGTTTACACATCAACGCAACCAGCGCACTCACTGCTGGTTTCGTCATGGGGATCATGATTATTCCTTTCGTATCATCGCTGTCTGATGACATTATCACGCAGGTGCCACGTGCATTACGTGATGGCTCATTAGGTTTGGGTGCGACAAAGTCTGAAACCATTCGTCAGGTGGTGATACCTGCAGCACTTCCGGGCATTATCGGCGCGTTCTTGCTTGCAGCGTCACGTGCCATCGGTGAGACCATGATTGTGGTGCTTGCAGCAGGGAATAGTCCTTTATTGCATGCCAATCCACTTGAAGCCATTTCAACTGTGACCATTACCATCGTAAACCAATTGACCGGTGATACTGACTTTGCAAGCCCGCAAGCTTTGGTGGCATTTGCACTAGGTCTGACCCTCTTTGTAATTACGCTTGGTTTGAACATTGTTGCACTGTACATCGTGCGTAAATATCGTGAGCAATACGACTAATGACGACTTCTAATAGCACAGCAGATCAAGTATTTGATCCACAACATGCGGCAGAATTACGAGAAAAGCGTAAGCAAACGATCAGTAATTCATTGGCAAAACGTCACCGTAAAGAAAAAAGCTTTCGTTTCTTTGGTTTCTCAGCAGTGATTGCAGGTTTATTCTTTGTCGCGCTACTTTTTGGCAGTATTTTATCGAAAGGCTTACCTGCTTTTTGGCAAAGTAGCATGAGTTTACCCGTGTACTTTGACCCTGCCATTATTACGACAGGTGCAAAACCTGTACAGCGTGCAGGTGAATCTCCAGCACAGTTTGAAGAGCGTTTTATTGCTTGGCAAACTGAAATGGGTATGGTGGATTGGGATGCTTTAATCGTGAATGCCATGATTGCAAAAGATCCAGCACTTGGTTCTAAACGAGATGACTTGGCTTCTTTGTACACTAGTTCTGAAGCATATCGCTTACGTGATATGGTGATGAAAGATCCATCATTGGTCGGTAAGAAAGAAGACATTAAAGTGCTTGCTGATGCAAACGTTGATGTGTGGCTCGCAGGAAATATTGACCGTAGTTTGCCTGATGAACAGCAACAGTTGAGCCCAGAAGTTCGTCAACTTGCCGATGAAATGAAAGCTTCAGGGGTAATGGAAAATACTTTCAATACCAACATCTTTGTCAGTCCAGACTCGCGTAGTTCTCCTGCAACTTCAGGTTTAGCAGGGGCATTCATGGGGTCGCTGTTCATGATGCTGATCGTGATCATTATTTCGATTCCAATTGGCGTGGCATCTGCAATTTATCTTGAAGAATTTGCGCCTAAAAACTGGATCACTGATGTCATTGAAGTCAATATTAACAACCTTGCAGCTGTACCATCAATTGTCTTTGGTTTGCTCGGTGCTGCGATCTTTATTGGCTGGATGCATTTACCGCTTTCTGCGCCATTGGTCGGTGGTTTGGTGCTGAGCTTAATGACTTTACCAACGGTGATTATTACGACACGTGCATCGTTGAAAGCTGTACCACCTTCAATTCGTCAGGCCGCTTTAGGGCTAGGTGCTTCACGTGTACAAACCGTATTCCATCACGTTTTACCACTTGCACTACCAGGGATTCTAACAGGTGCAATTATTGGTGTAGCGCAAGCATTAGGTGAGACTGCACCGCTGTTATTAATTGGTATGAGTGCATTTGTTGCAAGTGTACCTACAACTCCATTTGATCAATCGAGTGCTTTACCTGTACAGATTTTCTTGTGGCAAGGTAATGAGCTGCGTAACTTCTTCGAAGGACGTACAGCAGCTGCGATTATTGTTCTGCTTGCAATGATGATTGGACTCAACAGTATTGCAATTTGGTTACGTAAGAAATTTGAAGTCCGTTGGTAAGTGAGGGCAAAATATGAATACCGTTGTTAAAAATTCCTTAGATCAGGATCAAACAGTGAATCAAGAACACACTCAATTTACAAACCCAAATACGACCTCAGGTCAGCAGGGTACTTCTTTTGTGTCGCAGTTTGATACACAGACTTCTACTAAGAAAGATCAGGCACAAGGACAAGTCAAACTCAGCACTTCAGATGTACATGTTTACTATGGCGAAGCTGAAGCGATTAAAGGGATTGATCTGAATATCTACGAAAATGAAGTGATTGCATTTATTGGGCCATCAGGCTGTGGTAAATCGACCTTCTTACGTACTTTGAACCGTATGAACGACACCATTGATAGCTGTCGTGTGACGGGTAAAGTGATGTTGGATAATCAAGATATTTATGACCCAAACCTAGATGTGGTACTGCTTCGCGCTCAAGTAGGTATGGTATTCCAGAAACCAAACCCATTCCCAAAGTCAATTTTTGATAACGTGGCTTATGGCCCTAAACTCCATGGTTTGGCCCGTGATAAGTATGACTTAGAAGAAATTGTAGAAAACAGCTTACGTAAAGCGGGTCTTTGGGATGAAGTCAAAGACCGTTTAAACCAACCGGGCACAGGCTTGTCGGGTGGTCAGCAGCAGCGTTTATGTATTGCGCGTACCATTGCGGTAAGCCCAGAAGTGATTCTGATGGATGAGCCATGTTCAGCGCTTGACCCGATTGCAACAGCGAAAGTGGAAGAGCTTATTTCTGAGCTTTCAACGCAGTATACGATTGCGATTGTGACGCACTCAATGCAGCAGGCTGCACGTGTATCAGACCGTACCGCTTACTTCCATTTAGGTGACTTGATTGAAGTGAACTCAACCGAGAAAGTCTTCACTCAGCCAGATCATCAGCTAACTGAAGCTTATATTACAGGTCGTTTCGGTTAATACGCATAACTTGAAATATTTGAAAAAACAGAGCCTAAATGCTCTGTTTTTTTGTTATAAGCAGATATTAAGTCTGGTGACTAAAACAGCCATGATGATGGACATTGCGTATTAGCGTCACATTGAACAAAAGATGCGAAGATGTGCCGTCTGAGATATAGACTCATCTTGTAAATGATTAAATGTGAAAGGTAACGCATTACAGAATAAAACAAAAAATGGCTATTGAAAAAAAATGCCATTGACCTAATCTAGGTCATATACCGACGTATTATTTTAGAGAATATAATTTCTATGTTATTTCATTTACCGAAACTTCCCGCTGAAATTCGAATTACACATTTAAATGCGCGTATTAATGAACAACGTAAAAAAATTACGCAAACTACAGCATCTAAATTGGAGTTATTGCAACTGACTCAGCAGTTAGCGAAAGAGTCTCGTCACCGTAAAAAGGCTAATCAAAAAGTTTATATTCTAGATTTTAAAGGTGATACTGCGGCAACAGCGGTAGAAAGCTTACGTGAAGAAATCACCTTGATTTTAGCGACAGCCAAAGCAGGGCGTGATCGCGTTGTGGTGCGTTTAGAAAGCCCAGGCGGTATGGTACATGGTTATGGTTTGGCTGCTGCCCAATTGGTGCGTTTACGTGATGCAGGTTTCAATCTCACTATTTGTGTCGATAAAGTTGCAGCGAGTGGCGGTTATATGATGGCATGTATCGCCAATCAGATTATTGCTGCACCTTTTGCGGTTGTTGGTTCAATTGGTGTGGTCGCGCAAGTTCCTAACTTTAATCGTCTGCTAAAAGAACACAATATCGATTTTGAACTGTACACAGCAGGCCAATATAAACGTACAGTGACGATGTTTGGTGAAAATACAGCCGAAGGTAAGGCGAAGTTTGAAGAAGAGTTACAACAGACGCATGTGCTGTTTAAACACTTTGTTGAAAAATACCGTCCGCAACTCAATGTTGAAAAAGTTGCGACAGGTGAGCACTGGTATGGGAAAGATGCTTTAGATTTGAATTTGGTCGATCAGTTACAAACTTCAGATGCTTATTTACTTAATTTACTGACCGATCATGATGTTTATGTCATCTCAACGCGTAAGAAACCGACTTTAGGTGAGAAGTTGGGCTTACAAGCTGTGCAAATTGCAGATGCCTTGGTACCAGCAGTCATGAATAAAGTGATAGAAACCTTAACTAAAACCAATGCAAGTTTGGTGCAAATGCGTGATCCAAAACTTTAATATTTAGTTGGCCGATTCATTTCAAAAAGTCTGGTTCCGAAATATGCAAAAAGCAATTTTAGAACCAGACTTTTTTGTCTTAAGCCAAGTACGCTTTAATCATTTTCACTAGACGTTCAATCAGTTGATTCGCCTGTTCTTTGGTAATATTCAAGGTCGGCAGTAAACGCACCACAGAACCTGCAGTAACGTTAATAATAGTGTGGTATTCATCACGAGCGATGTTGACCAAGTCACCACATGCTTTTGGTAGCTCCACACCAATCATCAAACCAAAGCCACGTACAATCACATTTTGATCGGCAAGTTGCTTACGCAGTTGTTCTACGATGTAAGCGCCTTGTTCAGCCGCATTTTGAACGATGTTTTCTTTTTGCATAATGTCGATGATGGTATACACCACACGCGAACCCAATGCTGAACCGCTATACGTAGAACCGTGGTTACCCGCGGTCAATACGCCTACACCACGACCTTGAGTCATCACCGCACCAATGGGGAAACCATTACCTAAACCTTTGGCTGTGGTGAGTACATCAGGAATGATGTTGGTGTGTTGGTAGGCAAAGTATTCACCTGTACGGCCATTACCTGTTTGAACTTCATCCAGCATCATCAGCCAGTTGTGTTGATTACAGATTTGACGAATCTCTTCCAAATAGCTAAAGCCTTGCGGAGCAGTGTTGACACCACCTTCGCCCTGAATTGGCTCGACAAAAATTGCGACAATGTCTGGATGGTGAATTGCGGCTTCTTCAATGGCTTCAATGTCGCCGAATGGAACACGAATAAAACCTTCAACCAATGGGCCGAAGCCTTCTTGGACTTTTTTGTTGCCTGTTGCTGATAAAGTTGCCATGGTACGACCATGGAATGAGTGCTCTGCAACAATGATTTTTGGATTGGCAATGCCTTGCATGTAGCCAAATTTACGGGCAATTTTGATTGCACCCTCATTGGATTCTGCACCACTGTTTGAAAAGAATACTTCTTCCATGCCAGCAACTTCAGCAAGTTTTTGTGCTGCAGCCGTTTGCCAAGGCACTTCAAACAAGTTACTGGTATGAATGAGCGTTGCAGCTTGTTCTGCAATCGCTTCTGCAATGACAGGGTGTGCATGACCTAAACCACAAACTGCAATGCCCGTCAGTGCATCGAAGTATTCAGTACCATCTTCTGTGTACAGATAAGAGCCTCGACCTCGGACAAAGCTGATCGGCTGACGGCCAAATACTGGCATCAAATGAGAGGGTTGATCAGTTTGTACAGGAGCAAGGGTAATGTTATTCATGACTAACTCTTATCTGTTAGAGGGTAAGTGAAATCCAATATTAAGCAATTATGCTTGTAGTTTTAAAGCCTAAATCTAAATAAAAGTCGAAATATTGCTTTAGGCATACTGTTTTTCTACGTTTTGGGTATAATGCGGGTTAGATTAGTTGAGGATTGATCAATGACTGAACAAGCACGCGATACCGAAGCGTTAATTCGTGACCAAATTGCAAAACACGCTGTACTTCTTTATATGAAAGGCACCCCACAGTTTCCACAATGTGGTTTCTCTGCACGTGCTGTAGAAGCGCTTAGTCAAATTGGTCGTCCGTTTGCTTATGTGAATATTCTTGAAAATCCAGATATTCGTGCTTTGTTACCACAAATTGCAAACTGGCCTACATTCCCACAGTTATGGATCAACGGTGAGTTGATTGGTGGTAGTGACATTATTCTAGACATGTTCCAAAAAGGTGAATTACAACCTTTAGTTGAACAGCATAGTCCAGCACCTGAAGCTTAATCTTCAGTTGTAAAAAAAAGCGCCATTGAGGCGCTTTTTTTTGTTTGAGGGAAAGTGTTAATCCGCTGTAGTTACAGTGCTTACAGCTTCAGAAGTGTGTTCCGCTGCATTTTCAGTTGCAACAGTCTTCTTTTCAGCTTTTGCCTTTTTTTTGTCCTTCTTCTTTTTTTTCTTTTTCTTCGGCTCTTCTTCAAACTCAGCACCATCTTCAATGGCTTGCCAATAATCTAGCTGATCCATCACCGCCGCATAAATAGACTTCTTGGTATAGCGTCCTTTCTTGTCTAAAGTGCCGACTGGTCGAGCCATAAGTAGTTCAAGCGCTTGATCAATCGTATCTATAGCATGAATGTGGAACTGGCCATTTGAAACCGCTTCAATCACGTCTTTACGTAACATTAAATGTTGCATGTTTTGACGTGGAATAATCACACCTTGCTTACCAGTTAAACCTTGAAGTTTACATGCATCAAAGAAACCTTCAATTTTCGCATTGACACCACCAATCGGTTGAACTTGACCCAATTGGTTCATTGAGCCAGTAATCGCCCAAGACTGATCAATCGGTAGCTGACTAATTGCAGAGATTAAAGCGGAGAGTTCAGCAACTGTGGCGCTATCACCATCGACTTGACCATAGCTTTGTTCAAAGGCAAGCGCAGCAGAGAAGTGTAGGGTTTGCTCACGACCGAAATGTGCTTTTAAGAATGAGGACATCAGAAGCACACCTTTCGCATGCAGAGAGCCACCGAGCTCGACACTACGCTCAATATCTAGAATATCGCCGCCGCCTTGATACACAGAGGCTGTTAAACGTGACGGCAAGCCAAATTCAACATCTGCATAGTGAATGACCGAAAGCGCATTAATTTGACCGAGGCGGTGTCCACGCGTTTCGATGAGCTGTGTACCACGAGATAAATCCTGCCAATAGAGCTCACGTAAATAGCCTAAGCGATATTTACGATGATCTAGTGCCATATTAATGTGTTGATCCGAGACCATTTTATCACCTGATTGGAAGGCGTGATGATGCGCCTCACGAATCAAATCACCCAAAGTGAGGGCATGTAGAGATAAGGAGCTTTGGTCTTCGGCTTGACGGCTAGAGTCGGTCAAAAGTGCAGAAAGTGCAGATCGATCGAAAGGAAGCAGTTTGTCGGCCTGTACATAGTCTGCAATCAGTTGCATATAGGCTTGTTCATTTACTTCATTACGCTGCAACGTATCAGTAAAGTCGGCACGGATTTTAAAGACACTGCCAAGCTCAGGTTCTACTTCGAGTATTTCATAGTAAATTTCAGGCTCAGCCAATAAAACCACTTTCAAATTCAGTGGGATTGCCTCAGGTTCAATTGAGATACTTCCTGTCAGTGTTAGCATATGCTCAAGTGAAGAAAGTTTTAACTGGCCTGATTTTAAAGCACGTTTTAGACCTTGCCATGCATAAGGCTGTTCAAGCAGTTGTTCTGCTTCTAACATTAAAAAACCACCATTGGCTTTATGCAATGTCCCTGGGCGGATTAGGGTAAAGTCTGTAGTAATGGTGCCGTGTTGAGTCAGTTGCTCTACATGGCCAAGTAAATTGTAGTGAGTGGGGAAGTCTTCAAAAATAACCGGTGCACCAGCATTGGATTTATGCGACACAATCACATTGGCTTGGTAGCGCGAAGGGATACGACTAAACAGGCCTGGGGTAAAGTCATCTTCTTCTTGTTCGAGTACCACCTCGACATTGTTAATAATGTCTTCAGCATAATATTTTAAATAGTCTTTTAAGCCCTCAACCTCAGCAAACTTAGTCAGTAACTGTTCGACTTTAGGCAATAAAACTTGCTTGGCAATATCGCGGTTCAACACTTGAACTTTATCGCGGGCATCTTCTTCCAAGTCGCCTAAATGCATGCCTAAACGTTCAAGTTTTTTATCCATGTGGCGTATATTGGCATTAATTTCAGAACGCTCTTTAGAGCTTAAAGCATTGATGTCGGCCTGCGTCATTTCCAATACTTTATCGTCTACATACTGGACAGGGATAAAGCAGTGCTCATCATTCCGAGAGACCAGTTTGAGGTCGAGTTCTTCGCCTTCTTGGGTCAATTCAATCAAGGCTTGTTGCTGAACGTCACCCGTTTGTTGGCGAATGGCTTCTATACGGTTGTGGTAGGTTTCAGCAGTAAAGCGGCGCTCGAGCTGCTTTAAAGTGGTTTGCCATGTTTGATGTAACATGGTTTGAAATTTTACTGCTTGACCCGCAGGCAACTCTAAAGCAATCGGTTGACGTGGGCTTTTAAAATTATAAACGTAAACCCAATCGTTCGGTGTCGGCATATTTTTGGCGTGTTGCTGGAGTAAACGCTTGACCATGGTGCGCTTGCCCAAACCAGCTGTCCCTACGGCAAAAATGTTATAGCCAGAATAAGGTAAGGAAATGCCTGCTTCAACTGAAGCACGTGCACGATCTTGCCCTAAAAAATTATTGAGCGGTTTAATACGACGCGTTGAGGCTGGAATCTTATCCAGAGCAGGGATATGCGTCAGTTGCTCTGCTTGAAGTTGTGTCTTTGCTAAGGTCGTTTGAATTTCGGGTTGGTCAAATGCTGAACTAAGGTTGTTTTCTGGATTTTCTTGACTATTTAATGCGGGCGGTACAGATAAAGAAGAGCTCATTTGATCGTGTTTTTGGGTCACTTTGAAATCCGAAACTAAAGATTGCGTTAGAAACTTAAAGGTATACAGGTTTAATGCAAAAGATCAAGCAAAGTCGCAGTGTTTGTCGACAAAAATAGAACATTGATTTTATAAATCAGGTTGAAACAAATTGTATTAAGGGTTTGAATAGCAGCATTGGTTTTAAGACAACAAAAACGTAATGACAACACAATCTTCAGGATGGAAATCCGCCTTTACTGCATTTTTAGATCGCCGTGCGTTGATCATGCTGTTTTTGGGTTTCTCAGCAGGTATCCCAATCCTGTTAATTTTCTCGAGCTTATCTTTATGGTTAGGTGAGGCAGGTATCGATAAGAGCGCTGTGACTTTTTTTAGTTGGGCTGCTCTGGGTTATTCATTCAAATTTGTTTGGGCCCCTTTGGTCGATGAATTACCTGTACCAGTGCTAACCAAATTATTGGGTCGTCGCCGTGCATGGCTATTGATCGCACAACTCTTAATTATCTGTGCCATTTCTATCATGGCTTTTTCAGATCCGTCTCTTGGTCAGAGTTATCTTTACCAAATGGCTGCGGGTGCGGTGCTTTTAGGTTTTTCTGCTGCGACACAAGATATTGTGATTGATGCCTATCGTATTGAGCTGGCAGAAACGCAAATGCAAACAGTGTTGGCTTCAACTTATAACGCTGGTTATCGCATCGGCATGATCGTTGCAGGTGCGGGTGCGTTATTTTTAGCGGCTTATTTGGGTACAGCCAAAGGTAACTATATTTATGAGGCGTGGAAGTGGACGTATTTGGCAATGGCGGCGGTCATGTTGGTCGGGATCGCAACCACTTTATGCATACGTGAGCCACAAGTTGATCGGGTACGTAAAGAATATAAACGAGTAGATTATTATCGTTTAGTGGCAGTTTTCTTTGTGTCTGTGGTGAGTTTTGTACTGAGCTATATTTATTCAGGCAACTTAACTGAAATGCTGATTCAGCTCTGGTCGATCAAAGATAGTTTTGCACTGTTTTGTTTTGAGGCTTTACGTTTTATTGGCTCTGGTGCTGTTGCATTTTTAGTGGGTTCAAGCCTAGTCAAAATGGGTGCTGTGAACAAACAAATGGCCTATGAAACATGGGTGAATCCTGTTGCAGACTTCTTTAAGCGTTATGGCGTGAAATTGGCGTTGGTATTGCTGTTGTTGATTGGATTTTACCGTATTTCCGACATTATTGCAGGTGTGATCTCCAATGTGTTTTATCAAGACTTAAACTTTACCAAAGAACAGATTGCTGAAGCGGTGAAAGTTTATGGGGTGATTTTTAGTTTGGTTGGTGGTTTTTTAGGAGGACTACTGGCGCAGCGTATGAACATCATGAAATTGATGTTTGTCGGAGCAATCTTGGCCAGTTCAACCAATCTCATCTTTATTGGCTTGGTCAAATCAGGACAACCTTTAAATGATGTTGTGATCAATGTCGGTGAGCAAAGTTTCAAAACTCAAGCGGATGAGACAGGTGCATGGACAATTAAGGTTCCTGTTAAGCAGCTTCAGGCAAATGAAAGTCTAACTGCAACGGCCAGTTTTCAAAATGATACTTCACAGCCTGTCTCGGTCACATTGCCTTATATCAGTCAAACGGGTGCATCTAGGGTATTGCTGTTGCTTCCGATCACGGCTGATAATGTGATTAATCAACGAGAGTCTGAAGGAAGCATCGTGGTAAGAGGTCAATACCTTGCTACACTGGCTGAAAACCAAAGTATTAAATTGAGCTTAGATGGTCAAAGCTTTGATACAAAGTTAGACAAAGAAGGTGTATTTAGTGCGGCAATCCCTGTGAAACAGCTCCTTGATTCAAACTCTAAAAAGCTGAATGCTGTATTGATGCAAAATGAGCGTGCGCAACAACACACTGCACTGAATTATCAGGTGGATCCTGCAGCTGAAAAATCTGCAACTCTAGATGTTGATCTTCAGCCAATCAACTTGAATAAAGCAGTTGATGGACAGTTAGAAGTTAAAGGGAAGGTGATTAAGGAATATAGTTCAAACTGGCTGTATTTTGCGATTATTGTCGATAACTTGGCATCAGGTTTAGCCGGTGCTGCATTTATTGCATTTCTATCAAGTTTGACCAGCGTATCTTTCACTGCTGTTCAGTATGCGATTTTTAGTTCATTGATGACGTTAACACCTAAAATTCTAGGTGGATATTCGGGGACAATTGTGTCCAATATTGGCTATCCAAATTTCTTCTTGCTGACCACACTCATTGGAATCCCAATTTTAATCTTAGTGGTCTGGGTGGCGAAACTTCTACGAGAGCATGCCGCTGAACAAAGTTAAAGCATCGACTTGTCTCGAATTAAAAAAGTAGCTCTTGTGGCTACTTTTTTATGGTTGAGGTTTGAAATATAGGACGGTTTTGCCTATATTGGTGGCTGAGAATAAATCATGAGGAAATTCCATGCGCATGCTACATACCATGCTACGTGTAGGCAATTTAGAACAATCTTTGGCGTTCTATACTGAAGTGCTTGGTATGACTTTACTTCGTAAGCGTGATTACGAAGAAGGTCGTTTTACTTTGGCATTTGTGGGTTATGGTGATGAAGAAAATCATACGGTTTTAGAGCTGACACATAACTGGGATACGGACAGTTATGAATTGGGCAATGCTTATGGTCATATTGCTATTGCGGTAGACGATGCATATAAAGCTTGTGAGGAAATCAAAGCGCGCGGTGGTAATGTCGTGCGTGAAGCTGGACCAATGAAGGGTGGTGTAACGGTTATTGCCTTTGTAGAAGATCCGGATGGTTATAAAATTGAACTGATTCAACAAGATAGTAATGCACGTAATAACTAAGCCGTTATTAGGTCATATGCAGTGTGTATGCACAGTATTAATTAAAAAAATATTGAACATATCCTGTAAAAGCTAGCTTTACTTATATAGCTCAGTAAGATGAATTTACCCAAAGGTAAATGAGTCACTGGGCTTTTTCATTTTTAGAGGAATGACAGGATGTTGGTATGTTGAAATTATTGGCACTCGATCGGTTTACGTTATTGCTATTTGTTATGGTGCTCTTAGCCAGCTTAGTCCCTGTTTCAGGCCAAGCCGCCAGTGTATTTGGTGTATTGACGACGGTCGCGATTGCTATATTATTCTTTTTGCATGGCGCTAAACTATCCCGTGAAGCGGTGATTCAGGGCATGATGCATTGGAAACTCCATGCTTTGGTTTTTGCATTTACCTTCATCCTTTTTCCCGTTTTAGGTTTGCTTGCTAAACCTGTATTGGTACCACTACTTGGGCAGGAGTTGTATTGGGGCTTTTTGTTTATGTGCTTTTTGCCATCGACAGTACAGTCTTCAATTGCGTTTACTTCGGTCGCGCAAGGCAATGTGGCTGGGGCGGTATGTAGTGCTTCATTCTCAAATTTGATTGGGATGTTTATTACCCCTGTGATGGTGGCTTTTTTTATTTTGGGGCAATCAGAGCATGGTTTTGATCCAACCTCGTCTATACTTCAAATTACCTTATTGCTGCTAGTTCCGTTTGTCCTTGGGCAGTTACTTCGACCATATGTATTTCCGTATATGCAGAAAATGCCAAGCATCGTCAAAGCATTCGATCAGGGTTCGATATTAATGGTGGTGTACGGTGCTTTCAGCAGTGCTGTGGTAGCGGGCCTATGGCAAGAGGTGAGTGTTGGTACGTTAATCCTATTGATTATTGTGTGTTCAGTCTTATTGACGATTATTATGTTGCTTGGGTTGTTTTTACCACGTTGGTTAGGCTTTAACCGTGCCGATCAGAAAACCATTTTTTTCTGTGGTTCAAAAAAGACTTTGGCTAGTGGTGTTCCAATGGCACAGATTCTTTTTATTGGACAACCTTTGGGGATGATTGTTTTACCGATTATGATTTTTCATCAAATCCAGCTGATGGTGTGTGGGATTATTGCTAACTATTGGGCCAAGCAATCTGAAATTGAAACGAAAGAATAATTGGCTATCTGATACTATATCTCGTATAATATTTGCCACTTGTTGTGCTTAGCTCTGACGGTATCCGTCTCGGTGGGCCAAAAGAATGGTCTGTTATGGTGTTGATCTGCAACTTAATTTAATTAAGTGGTCCTTTCCTCAATTTTGAGAGTGATCAATTGCGATGACAGCAAAACCTTCTTTAATTTTTATGGAGTAATCGACGATGCGCGCCGATATTCACCCAAAATACCAAACTTTAGTTGCTACATGTTCTTGCGGTAACGTAATCGAAACTCGTTCAGCACTTGGTAAAGAAACTGTTTACCTAGACGTATGTTCAGCTTGCCACCCATTCTACACTGGTAAGCAAAAGAACGTTGACACTGGCGGTCGTATCGACAAGTTCAAACAACGTTTTGCTGGCATGTCACGTTCTATCAAACGCGACTAATAGCAAAAGAAAAAAACGGGCATTTGCCCGTTTTTTTATGCCTATGATATTTGAATACAGAGTCATAGGGCTGCTAGTTAGACCATATAATAAAAGACCCCGTATAGGGGTCTTGAAATTTAGAGGTTAGTATCCAAGGTCAAAGCTTTACTGATCCTGCACATCAATCAGATGATCGAGTTTCTTTTGGAAATAATCGCCTTGAATGAAGCGGGCATCGACATTCCATGCATTGGCAAATGACGTCATATCATTCAGATCACGTAACATAATTTGAATGTTTTTCAATTGATGATATACCGCAACTTTTTCTTGCAACTCTTCCGTGTTGGCGTCGCTACTGAGCATGCGAGTTAAGTTTTCATGTAAGGTGAGATTGTTGATATCGAGCTGACGTAGAATAGATTCACTATAAATGCTATTACCAAAGTCACGAATCGAAACTTCAGCACCATATTGGCGAAGCTGGGCAATGTATTTTTGCGCTTCAGCAATGTTCTGGCTGATATCATCCTCAGAGAACTGAAGGGTAATTGGGTGACTTAACTTACTGCGTACAATGGTAATCAGTTTGGCGATAAATTCAGGGAAAGAGCGGTCATTCAACAGTACGGCTTTGTTTAAATTTACAATCAACTTTGCTTCAGGATACTGAGTGATAAAATTGTGTAGCTGTTTACACGACTCAACTAAAATCCAGCGGTCAAGTTTAATAGACAGTTCGTGGTCTTCACTTAACTCTTTGAGGCTCGATATATTTTTCCACGTATTACCATAAATAAAGCCACTAGTAACTTCATAGGTGTATAAATTAGTGTCTTCTTTGTCGTAAAGCTGTTGATATTTAAGATGAATCTCGCCACGCTCTAATGCAAGATGTAAGGCTTTAAGCACCGTAGGTTCATTTGCTGTTTTTTGAGTGTCTAAAGTATCGCTGACAGTAGGGTTGATCAACTCAATCACAGGCATGTCAATACTGGCTTTTTGCTCAATTTCGCAATCGTCTTGATTGGTCGGTAAAGCGGTTTTAAAGGCTGAGCACAATAAGTTTTCAAACTGATCTTGATTTGAAATTTCACCTTTCAATAAAGTATAGCCAATGCGCAAATTTACTGGATAGCTATTGTTTTCTACGGTAATGAGTTGTGGTTTGGTGAGCGCATTTAACGCAATCAGCTTAGATTCAAGTTTGGCCTGTGATTCTGCTTGGAATAAACCAACGATGGTTTGCCCACCCGCCTTAAACAGAGGAATATGAGTTTGTTCATTTAAAAAGCTGTAAATATTGTTAAAATAATCACGCGTGGTTGCCCAGTTGGCTTTAAAAATTTCATCTGGACAAGAGCTGAGTGCAAAGCTAACTAAGGCATTCAGATCAGAAGGTTGTTTGGTCATAGCACGGTTAATTTGTTGATACGTATTAGGTTGTATCGCATGATTTTCAGTGTTGACTGATGGAGCAGCAGAGCGTTCAGATTCGGCTTCAATCGTCAGTTGGAGCGCATCATCTTCAGGCGCAGTTAAAAACTCAACTTTTAAAGGATTGTGAGTTTGGGCATTGCTATTGAGAGTAGCAACTTCAAAAGCACCTAAATCAAACTGACCTTGTGAAATTTTCTTAAAACGGATTTTAAAATCGTTTACATCTTTCGGCTGGAGAATATCAAGCAAAGGTTGACCGATAATATCATCTTCAGAGCTTAAGCCGAACAGTTGTAAGTATTCAGCATTGGCTGAAACATGAATCCCTTCTTGAATTAAAGCAATGGCTTTATTACTTTCTTCAACTAAAGCCTGTGCTTGGTTTTGCGCTGTTTCAAGCTCATTCATGAGTTGTTGTTGGCTTTGCAATAAACGACTTAATGACAGTGCACGCAGTAGACCTAAGTAAAAGTTATCCGCTTCTTCTAAGTCCAAAATATCATAGACCCCTTTACGAATAAAACTTGCGTATTGGGTTGATTGATATTCATCGGGCTTTAATAAAATTAGTGGTAAATTGACTTGGTTAGAGTTGCGAATCAAAGTTAGTGCTTGTTCATACTTTAGGTCATAGGCGCGACCAAAAATTACCACGTCCCAAGGCAGATGAAGCTGTTTTTCAAAGTTTTGTAAGTCATCCAGTAAGGTGGCATGGACTTGATGATCGCTAGAAGTTAAAAGGTCACGAATTTGGTTATAACGGATCTGATTATCATCAATAATGAGTAAACGTGTTTCCGTACGTTTTAACTTTTTAGATAATAATGGATTTCTCACTTCAATGCTTCCCATAAATCGTGATTCTTAATAGCATTCATTTGCTTTTGAATAAAACTTTGAACCAATGGCTCTTGTTGGTCATTCAACAATTCATAATCAAAACGAATAAAACTTTGCGTAATTAAATGTGCTTTTACTAAATAAATTTTAAGATCTTCATCACCTAGGCGTAAGTGAATGGTTTGTTTTTCTCTGTACATATTCGAACCTGGCACAATGAGGCTGGTTTGTACTTCGTCTAGTTGGGACGTTTGTACCAATAATGCAGGCTGATAGTTCTGAGTAGTTCGGTCTGTTTTTACCATAACAGCACATGGGAAAAGATCTTGCGCTAAGATTTCTAAACCCAGTTCCAAGCTTTTCTCACTTGATTGTTTAATCCAGCGAATCACACCACCGCGCCATTGGCTATGTGCATTTTCTTGAACCAAAATAAACTCACCTGTTTTTAAATGCGCAGGTGTTGGTCCAGTCCAGCGAATACGGTAACCATTCACACTAATATCTAAAACTTCGGCAGGGTAGATTTGTTTCGACTCACGATCAATCATACGAGCAGAACTTGTTTCCACAGGAATATTACTGTTCATGGAGTTGATCAGGTGACTTTCATTTTGAAAGTTGTAGTTACCTTCTAGCTCTAAAGTTTCATTAAAGTTCTTGCCTTTAGACAAATAGAAATGTGCGACTGACAGGCCAAAACAAATTTGTAATTGGGCCGAGTATTCATATCGTTCATGCTTACGTTCAATATTATTGGTCAATAAGTTATGAATGTGAAAATGCAAAGCAGGGGTAAGGGAAATCTTCTCATCACGCGACAGTGGCTCAGCGCGTTTGGTTTGCATCTCCGAGAGATGATCAAGCAGAGCTTGTGTCGATATAAAAATATTCGGCTGAATATGACTATTTTTTTGAGAATTATAGGTCGGCGGGTAGTCTTTTGATGCATCGACAATATAGCGAGATAAGGTGGTTTCTTTAGGTAATATTTGAATCAGCTTAGCCCAATCAAAACTACACAAAAATAGTCCTTGAATTTCACCTGGACGGATTTGATGGGTATTAAAAATATCCAATAGAATGAGCTGCGCATAGGCTTGGCTAATATTGTTGAGCTGATGCTGCGTGCCTTGTATTTGATTAATGTTGGTCAAATAGAAGTTATTTTGGATAGCAGAATCTAAGAGCTGATGAGCTGCTAGCCACTGCCCCGGAATAGGAGAACTATAGAGCAAGTGTTGTTGGTACAACAACAGTGACAGTTGTTGTAAAGCATAATAACTCGATACGGTTCGAGCCGTTTGTAGGTTCTTTTTTTGATTAAAAGCAAATAGAGAAAACTTATTTTGAGTGATTTGCTGAGAAACACGTTTTGCAATGTCGATATAGACTTTAGCAAAATGACTACGCATTAATAAGGCAAGCTCAATAATATGGTCATTTCGGTCAGTGGTGATGAGGCCTTGATTAAAAAAATGTTTCTCTAAACTGGTAAGCACATTTTCCAAATTTGGATGCAGTACTTGAACTAAATCAAAGCGAAGTGTTTCGCTGACTTGAAGTTCGGAGACTTCAAGTAATGCTTGAAATAAGGAACGAGAAGAGTCACCCAATTGTAAAATGGATAAGTTTGCTAACCATTCTTGTAAGCCTTTGACTGTGCTTGGGCAAAAACTAAGCTTATCCAACTTTAATTCGGTTGGTTTTTGGAAGATATCTGAAGTACTCGTCGTCATCATCGTTATTATTTAACTCAAAAAGTTGAAACCCCGAAAAGTGGTGTCTTATTCTTTTCTCCCGCAATTTCTCTGACCAGCTTGGGAACCAGATAGCCGGGTAGATTCGCCAATAATCCTTGATACAGAGAATCAATGTCTTGCGAGTTTAAATCAAAATGGTGAGCCCCTTTTACTTTATCTAAAACATGTAAATAGTATGGCAATACACCTGCATCGAATAAACGGTAGCTCAAATCTGTCAAAATTTGAACGTGATCATTGACCCCTTTCAACAAAACCGCCTGATTGAAAACGGTGATTTTTTCTGCGACTAATTGCTGTAATTGACGGCAGGTAAAATCATCCAATTCCGATGCATGATTTGAGTGTACCACTAGAATAATGCGCAGCCTACTGTTTTTTAAGATGGAAATTAGCTCTTCATCGACACGGTTAGGCATTACGATAGGAACTCGTGAGTGAATTCTCAAAAATTTAAGTTGGGGAATACTTTCTAAACGTTCAATCCATAATTTTATTTTACGATTGGACAGCGTTAAGGGGTCTCCGCCACTCAAAATGACCTCATTAATGTCAGGTTGAGACTGAATATAGTGTTGAATATTGATCCAATCTTCTGACTTTGGTAGGTTCTCTTGATAGGGGAAATGTCGACGAAAACAGTAACGACAATGAACGGCACATGCCCCAGTCAGCGTCAGTAAAAAACGAGTTTTATATTTGTGCAAAACACCAGGTTGTTGGTTGGCTTGTTCCTCACCCAAAGGGTCAGTCACAAAGTCGGGATGTTCTTCCAGCTCAAGATGATGGGGCAGGACTTGAAGGAGTAAAGGATCAAGCGGATTACCTTTTTGCATTCTTGTCACAAAAGCACGGGGAACACGGAGTTTAAATTGGGTTGATGCAAGCAGTGCGCCTGACAGCAGTTGCTCAGGAGAAAGCTCTAGAATGTTAAGTAATTCTAAAGGGTCAGTAATTAAATCACTGAGTTGAGCTTGCCAATTTTGCTCTTGGTACAAATAATGAGTCATGCAATAAGGGGTCAAATACTAGGTCAAAAGAAAGTTAGGTCATCAAATCGGGTGATGTCGAAACGAGTTGTTCGGATGTGTGCGGTCTAAAAGGCTTTTTCAATACACAAAAACACGCGGAACGGGGCTATTTTATCAAGATCTTCGGCTTATAGGCAGTGGATTTTCATTGCTTCATAACACCTTGCTCATTTACAATACGAGGCATCAAAAAAGATGCCCTATCTTTATGGCCCTGCTTTACAAAGCTTTGGTGTCTAAGATAAAGACATAAATATTTAAGTTAGTTAGTTTGGAGTGCGCCAGTCATGGCCTATTATTCTACGAATGATTTCAAGTCAGGCCTTAAGGTTATGCTTGATGGTAACCCATGTTCAATCATGGAAAATGAATATGTAAAGCCAGGTAAAGGTCAAGCATTTAACCGCGTAAAACTACGTAATTTACGTTCTGGTAAAGTTTTAGAAAAAACATTTAAGTCTGGTGATTCTTTAGAAGCGGCTGACATTGTAGAAGTGGAAATGGAATACTTGTACAACGACGGCGAAATGTGGAACTTCATGGATCCTGTATCATTTGAACAGATCGCTGCTGACAAAACAGCAATGGGCGATGCTGCAAAATGGTTAAAAGATGATTCAAATGAAAAATGTACTATTATGCTGTTCAATGGCGTGCCATTAACAGTAAACCCACCAAACTTCGTGGTTTTGAAAATTGTTGAAACTGATCCGGGTGTACGTGGTGATACTTCTGGCGGTGGTGGTAAACCTGCAAAATTGGAAACAGGTGCTGTAGTACGTGTTCCATTATTTGTACAGCAAGAAGAAAGCGTTCGTGTAGATACTCGTACTGGCGATTATTTAGAACGTGCATAATGGTTTAAAAATAGACTATTATCGGAAGGGATGATGAAAATCATCCCTTTTTTTATGCCAAAGTATTAGATCAAAACAAGGAGATGCAGAGTAAAGTCGCAAAGGAAAACAGCAGTACCTCGAATAATTAAAGACGCTGATTGAATGCAACAAATATGAGGGATTGAAATGGAATCTGTTCAGCCGAAGTCAACCCTGACTTCAAAAATCATCTGGCTACTGGTAGCCATCGTCGGTGCAGTCTCTTTTGGGATATTGGCACTGAGTCGTGGTGAGCATGTCAATGCCATCTGGCTCGTACTTGCTGCGGGCTGTATTTATAGTATTGCTTATCGCTTCTATAGTTTATTTATTGCAAATAAAGTTTTTGAGCTTGATGAACGTCGCTTAACTCCCGCGCATCGTTTAAATGATGGTCTGGACTATGTTCCAACCAACAAAAGTGTTCTATTTGGACATCACTTTGCAGCGATTGCAGGTGCAGGTCCATTAGTAGGGCCTATTTTAGCAGCGCAAATGGGCTATTTACCTGGCACGATTTGGTTACTTGTCGGTGTCGTGCTTGCAGGTGCAGTACAAGACTTTTTGGTGTTGTTTATTTCTACCCGTCGTGATGGACGTTCACTCGGTGAAATGGCAAAGCAAGAGCTTGGAACTTTTGCAGGGATTGTGGTTATGCTTGGTGCGTTGGGGGTAATGATTATTATCCTTGCAGTTTTGGCACTGGTCGTGGTCAAAGCACTTGCACACAGCCCGTGGGGCGTATTTAGTATTGCGGCAACGATTCCAATTGCGCTCTTTATGGGGATTTACATGCGTTTTATCCGCCCGGGTAAAATTGCAGAAGTATCTATTATTGGTTTCGTTTTGATGATGCTCGGTATTGTCTACGGTGAAAATATTGCACAGCATCCATATTGGGGTGCGTTCTTTACACTGTCGGGCACTCAGTTGACTTGGGCGCTGATTATTTATGGTTTCGTGGCTTCAGCACTACCTGTGTGGTTATTGCTTGCACCACGCGATTACTTATCAACCTTCCTAAAGATTGGTGTTATTGCAGGTTTGGCAGTCGGTATTATTTTCGCAATGCCAGAAATGAAGCTGCCAGCATTCACGCAATTTATTGATGGTACAGGCCCTGTGTTTGCAGGTTCAATGTTCCCATTCTTATTTATTACCATTGCCTGTGGCGCAATTTCAGGTTTCCACGCATTAGTGTCGTCTGGAACCACGCCGAAACTTGTGAACAATGAGCGTGATATTCGTATGATCGGATATGGCGGTATGCTCATGGAGTCATTTGTTGCAATCATGGCTCTGATCTGTGCCGCAGTGCTTGATCCAGGTGTGTATTTTGCGATTAACTCTCCAGCCGCTTTACTGGGTACAAGTGTAGACACCGCAGCTGAAGCTGTTCGTAACTTAGGTTTTGTTGTTACTCCAGAAACATTAACTTTACTGGCTCAAGAAGTGGGTGAAAGTACCATTCTTTCACGTACTGGCGGTGCGCCAACTTTTGCTATTGGTATGGCTCACATCATTACGGAAATTTTCAATAGCCGTGAAATGATGGCGTTTTGGTATCACTTTGCCATTTTATTCGAAGCACTTTTCATCTTAACAGCTGTTGATGCGGGTACGCGTGCATGTCGTTTCATGGTGCAAGACACAGTTGGGATTGTGATTCCTGCGGTGAAAAACTCACATAACTTTTTCGGAAACTTGTTGGGTACAGCAGTTGCGGTTTCAGGGTGGGGCTTCTTTGTTTACCAAGGTGTCGTCGATCCGCTCGGGGGCATCAATAGCTTATGGCCACTGTTTGGTGTGGGTAACCAAATGCTTGCGGCAATGGCATTGATCTTAGGTACGGTTATCCTCTTCAAAATGAAGAAAGAGAAATATGTATGGGTCACGATTGTCCCGACAGTATTCTTGTTGGTAACCTGTATGACCGCGGGCTGGCAGAAAATTTTCCACGAAAATCCAAAAATTGGTTTCTTGGCACAAGCTGAACGCTTTAACAATGCAATTGCAAACAATGAAATTTTAGCACCAGCAAAAACGGTTGCTGAAATGCAAACTGTTGCGATGTCGAATCAGATCAATGCTGCACTGTGTGGATTCTTTATGATTGTGGCGATCGTGATGCTCTTTGCTGCGATTAGAGTAATTCGTCGTGCATTGGCAAGCCCAGTTCCGACTGTGCATGAAGCAGAAGCCATTTATCGTGATCCTGAAGACATTCAGCCATCAAAAGCTGGACATTAAGGAGAGTCAGATGAATCTAAAATTTGCTAAAAGTGGAAAAACGATGATTTATAAAATCATTAAAATGACCGTGATGTCGCAGAAAGATTTGATTCTGAACCCTAAAAATTGGTCTCGAATTGCGACGCTGTGGCAACGTTTGCAGCAAAGTTTCCGCTTGATGGTGGGGGTGCCTGACTATCCAAACTATTTGGAGCATATGAAAAAGCACCATCCTGATTTAGAAGCGATGGATGCTAAAACTTTTTATCGTCATTGTGTGGATGCGCGTTATCCATCTGCAACGAATGGCATGAAAAAGTGCCCATGTTAATATAATTAATCAATTCAAAGACGGCACTTCGGTGCCGTTTTTTTTGTGAAAATACTCAATTACATGCGGTTGCTCGTGTTAGATTCGACAGTGTACTTTTTGCATGAAGCAAGTTGTTACATCACGGCTTAAATCATAACGCAACACGGAGTGTGAGGCATAAAAGGTTCATGTTGTATATTTGACAGCTTTTGATTGTTATAGTTCTTAAAATACTGGAATGTTTGCAAAGGGAAATTGAATGAAAATATATATTTATGGTGCTGGAAGCATTGGGTGTTATTTAGGCGGGAGGTTGGTTGCTGCAGGTAATGATGTTACTTTTATCACGCGTCCACGTATTCATGCAGAGCTTCCCAATGGGGCTTAGTCTTAACTGATTATTTAGGCAAAAAGATCAAACTTGCACCTCATCAACTCAAACTAACGACTGATCCTGCTCAGGTTGTGAATGCTGATGTTGTTTTTATTTGTGTGAAATCGGCAGCAACGGAACAAGTTGCGCATGAACTTAAAGAATATTTAGGAACTAAAATACCGCTGATCATCAGCTTTCATAATGGTTTAAGCAATGTCCCTATTTTAAAAAGGGTTTTGCAAGAGCAAATGATTTTAGAGGGAATGGTTCCTTTTAACGTCGCCACGCAAGAAGCTGGGCATTATCATCAAGGTACCTCTGGTGCATTAAGTGTTAAGCAATATCCGAATCAAAATTTGCTTGAGAATGCATTTCAAAAAGCAGGGTTAGAGATTGTTTTTGAAAAAGACATGCCGGCTGTGCAGTGGGCCAAGCTTTTACTTAATTTAAATAATTCAATCAATGTATTGTCAAAAAAACCGTTAAAGGAACAATTGTCGATTCATAAATATCGCCCATGTGTGGCAATGGCGCAGCAGGAAGCCTTAGCACTGCTTGATTATGCACAAATTAAACCTGCAAAGTTAACCGCAGTTCCGACCCATTTGATTCCAAAATTACTGAGTTTACCCAATCCATTATTTAAATTATTAAGTCGTAAAATGTTGGCAATCGATCCACTAGCCCGGTCGTCTATGCAAGATGATTTAATTGCAGGTCGCCCCACAGAGGTCGACTGGATTAATGGTGAGGTTTTAAAACTTGCAGAGCAATGTGGTAGACAGGCTCCAATCAATGCACGACTCATAGAATTGATTAAGCAAGCAGAGAAATCATCTCTATCATTTTCAATGAGCGCAGATGCTGTAAAAGATCAGTTGAAATCGGCATCGAAACAATAGCTTGAGGTGAGGTAAGTCATTCATACGCAAATCATTGAATATTTATAAGGATCATCTTTGAGTATGGTTGAAAAACCTGTATGTTAAACCTTGATTTATATTTTGATTGGGGAGAATAAGGTGCTTTGGGGAAAAGAGAAAACGGTAGAAACGTTGCAATATGACATGCTCGATGAATCACAGTTAAGTATTTTTTATCCAAAAATCCAAGAATTCCTCAATCAAGTTAATCAAATCGTTTTAGATAAAAATCAACAAACCCAATTAGCCTTATGCAGCCTTTTAGCTGGTGGGCATATCTTATTTGAAGACTTGCCTGGTTTAGGCAAAACCACATTGGCCAGTAGCTTGGCCCATTTGGCTGGTCTTCAATTTAAACGGATTCAGTTTACCAATGACATGCTGGCAAGCGATGTGATTGGGGTGAATATGTTTAACCAAAAAGAACATCTGTTTGAGTTTAAGCAAGGGCCAATTTTTACTCAAATTTTACTCGCAGATGAAATTAACCGCTGTAGTCCGAAAACGCAGAGTGCGCTCTTAGAGGCGATGGAAGAGGGTGTGGTGACAATCGATGCAAGTCGTTATGTACTACCGCAGCCTTTTTGGGTAATTGCAACGCAAAACCCACTTTTTCAAAGTGGAACTTATGCACTACCAGAGTCACAGCTCGACCGTTTTCTTATGCGTTTATCTTTGGGTTATCCATCCCGTCAGGCAGAAAAGGCTTTATTGCAGCAACAATCCCGTCATGACTTGATTCAGCAGTTGATGACTGTATTTTCTGAACAAGACATTCTTGCCTTACAAACTTTGGTGCCACAGATTTATTTGTCTGAGGAAGTCTTGGATTATATTTTAGATTTGGTGGCTGAGACTCGTAAAGGTCGACATGGGTTATCTACACGTGGCGTACTGGCTTTGAAGAAAGCAGCACAAGCCTATGCTCTGGTTAAAGCCCGTGCATTTGTTACACCCGATGATGTACAGGCTGTATTTGTCGCAGTGACCGCGCATCGTATTGGGCTGGGTGAAGCTGAAACTGAGCAGCTTATGAAGCAAGTCAAAGTTCACTAATAGGATAAGCTGACGCATGCTGTGGCAAAACTGGATCAATAAACGCTTTAAATTTAAGGCTGAAAAACAACTGACCCAAAAAGATGTACTGGTGTTTATTTATCAGCAAGGATATGTATATGTGGTGCTGATTTTAATCACCTTTATTGCTGGGGTGAATTATGCCAATAACTTAATTTTAGCGTTTTGTTTTTTAATCAGTGCCGTGCTGTGTATGAGTTTTTATTTGACCTTTAAACAGCTACATGGGTTAAGTGTTGATCTTGTATTGCCTGAAATAGGGCAGGTTGAGAGTGCATTGCAATTACAAATGCATTTCAAACAACAGCATTCACAGCCTCGATACCTTTGGCTCGCTTATGCTGATCATATAGAACAGTTGTTTATTCAAGATACCCATCAGGTGGTCGATTTAAATTTTTTTCCAAAAGAGCGCGGACAGTTTAGTTTTCCCGAGATTAAAATTTACTCGACTTATCCATTTGGTCTCGTTCGTGCATGGAGTTATTTTTTTATCCAAGCACCTGTGTGGATAGCGCCTAAAGCTAAGTCTTTAGCGGCAGAAAATAAACAGCAACAGCACGGTTTTGAACCGGACATGGATGAATTTCGAGAATTACGAAATTTTAAAGAGGGCGACTCTTTACAGGCGGTTTCATGGAAACAAGTGGCACAAGGACAAGGTTTATTTATTAAAGTCTTTGAGCAACATCAGGATCAACACAGTTTAGACATTCACTATGCACATATGCCGAGTCCTTCGCATGAAGAAAAGTTAAGCTTGATGATGGGCTTGGTTGAACAATGTGAGCAGTTGCAGTATGCCTATGCACTGTATTTCCCCCATACTGAACTAGCCAAAGGGATAGGACGAGAACAATACCTTCAAGCCAAATTACTTTTGGCGCAGGCATAGCGAGAACAGTATGCATTCTTCTATTCGTATTGCCATTGTACTGACACTAAGTTTGATTTGGATCACACAACTAAGTTTTAGTCCTGTGCTATTGAGTGTCATTTTCGCCATTTGTATCGGCTGTCTATGGTATTTCATGAAATCCACGGGCAACCATTTCCCGAAATGGGCAATTTACATTTTGACCCTTGTTGTTCTAGCGGTCACTTTTTGGAGCTATCAAAGCTTTTTAGGGGTAGAAGCGGGCGTAGCTGTTTTAAGCATCTTTCTCTTTGCGAAAGCCTTAGAAACAAAAACGCAGCGTGATGTGATCATTTTGTTTAACTTTGCTTTATTTGTTGCGGCGAGTATGTTTTTATATAGTCAGTCATTTATGACGGCTGCCATGGTTTTGCTGTGTTTATTGAGTTGTTAGTTGGGGCTGTATCGAGTGCAAACCCATGCTTTTGCATCTGAAAACTCGAATCGTATGGCATTAAGGCAAGATGCAAAACACGTCATTAAATTTGTAGGTCTCGCACTGCCTTTTTTTGTGCTGCTGTTTATCTTTTTTCCGCGTTTACCCCCACTTTGGCATATTCCCATTCCTGAAAATAAAGCAGTGACAGGCATGAGTGACAGTATGTCACCTGGAGATATTGCGCAATTATCCCAGTCCAGTCATTTGGCTTTTCGTATTATTGGTGATGTCACTCAGCTCCCAAATCGTTCAGAGCTTTATTGGCGCGCGATGGTCTTAGATCAATATGATGGGCAAAAGTGGACCAGTAGTTTTATTAATCAACAAAGTATTTCGGATGATACATTAACGCAAATCTCTACATCCAAAAAATGGAACTATCAATATTTACCCGCTGATGTCGCGATTCCGTGGATTATGGCATTGGAATATTCACAACCCTTAGAGCGACGTTATCAGCTACGTCAGGATTGGAGTATTCAGGCTTATCGTCAAGTGCAGCGTGTGGAACCTATTGCATTGCAATGGATGGGAAATGTTCAATTTTCCCAAAGTGAATTATCTAAGATACAACGAAGCATAAACTTAAAAGCGCCTGAGCACATGGACTTGAAAGCGCAGCAATTGGCACAACAGCTGCTTAAGCAAAGTAACGAGAACCCGAAACGTTATATCCAAAATGTTTTGCAATGGTATCGCAACAATGGTTTTAGCTATACCTTGCAACCAGGTTTGTTGGGGCAGCATCGTATTGATGAATTTTTGTTTCAATCCAAACAAGGTTTTTGTGAACATTATGCTTCTAGCTTCGTGATGCTGATGCGTTATGCAGGAATTCCAGCACGTATTGTGGTTGGGTATCAAGGTGGTCAGCCTTCACCAAATGCAAAAAGTTGGGAAGTTCGACAGTTAGATGCGCATGCATGGACGGAAGTCTTTGTGGATGGGCGCTGGAAACGCTATGACCCAACAGCCATGATTGCACCGCAGCGTATTGAACAGGGTATGCAAGATTTAATGAGCCAAGATGCCAGTGTTTGGGGTGAGAGTAGTCGATGGAATGTACAGCGCTATTCGGTATTAAACAAAATCCGCATTTGGAGTGACTATGCAAGTTACCAATGGCAAAGTAAGGTGGTTGGCTATAATGCAGAGGCTCAACGAGGTTGGTTGCAGAAGCTAGGACTCCAATCCACTTATTCATTGGTATTGCTGATTATTATTAGCATTGGTGGGTTAGTTTTACTGTACTGGTGGGTTATATTTTGCCGTAAACGTGCTCAAACTTCTGAATATGACATTGTCATTCAATCTTTTTCTCGAAGCTTAACAACTGAGCAGCGTAAACAAGATGCCGAAACGGTAAACAAATGGTTGTTGCGTTTAGCTCAAGACGTTAAACCTGAACAGCAAGTTTTATTTAAGCAGGCGGCTGATTATTATCAGCAAATGCGTTATTCCAATAGGTTGAATTCAAAAAATATTCAACAATTTAAACGAGTGCTTAAAACTTGTGCATCTGCTTTAAAAAACAAGAAATAGCGCTTGTCATACTTTTTAAAAGTGAATATTATGCTTTTACTTCAGGTGTATAGCTCAGTTGGTTAGAGCGCTACGTTGACATCGTAGAGGTCTCCAGTTCGAGTCTGGATATACCTACCAAGATATACAAAGGGTTTACAAGCAATTTCAACGACTTGTAGGCCCTTTTTTTATGGTTTGAATTTTGTTGTTTTCCCTAGATATTTCAAAAAATAGTAGAAATAATTAATAAACTTCCCCAGAAATGCACCAAGATTTCCCCAATGAAAATCCCAAAGCCCGTAAAAAGAGGCGATGTTTACCGTATTCAAATCCAAATTGATGGAAAAAGAATCTCCTGTACCCGTGACACTATTAAAGAATGTGAGCATTGGGCTGCGACAAAATTTTTAGAGTCAAAAATTGCTACGAAAGAAGTAGAGCAAGGGATAAAGCCTAAATTTACCTTTAGAGAGTTGGTCGATCATTATTATGAGCACGTTGGCCAGTTTAGGGAGTCCAAGAGTTCAAGGAATTGGATTAAAGGACAGGTTAGTACCTTTGATGAGAAATTTGGCTTTCTGTCTGGTACATCGGTACATGATATTTCTCCCAAGCAATTAACCAACTGGCGTAATCGACGTTTGACTCAAGTTGGGGCAAATACTGTTTTAAAAGAGATCTCTTTTTATAGCGCAATTTTTACCTATGCTCAGAAAGAGCTATTTCTACTCGATGACAATCAATGGATGCTCATTACCAAGCCGAAGAAACCTAAGGCCAGATCTCGACGGATCCATCCGTCTGAAGTTGCACTGGTGCTGAAAGCACTAGATTATGAAGTCGGTGATACACCGGTTTTACCGCAGCACTATGTTGCTTGGGGTTTCTTATTTGCCTTAGAAACTGCCTTACGTCGTGGTGAGCTGATTTCACTAGAAAAGAAGGATGTGCATGAACGTCATATTCATCTGCCTAAAACAAAAAATGGTGAACCGCGCAATGTACCTTTGTCTGAAGAAGCCAGGGCACTACTCGATTTAATTAAACATGATGGAAAGAAAGTTATTCCACAGACTGAAAATGCCTTTCGGTTGATGTGGGAAAAGAGAAAAGCAGCGATTGGTCTGAATGGTTTGCACTTTCATGATACGCGCCATGAGGCGATTACGCGTATGGTACGGGTGCGTAAATTGCCAGTAGAGATTTTAGCGAAAATTACTGGCCATAAGAAAATTGAAGTCTTGGTAAATACTTACTACAACCCAAATGCTGAAGATTTGGTGGAAGCATTTAATCGAGAAAATTAAACCCGCACAAGGCGGGTATTTTTAATTCTTTTACTTAGTTTTTTCTACGGTTATGGGTGCGTGTGTTCTTGGTGAGCATGGCATCTGCCATTTCTGGATCGTATAAATGTTTCCCACAAGTTCCCTGGTTAATAGTGGCCAGTTTGGTTCTAACGGTCGTGTTAGATAAACCATACTTTTTAGCAAGTTCTGATGCCGACACGAGTTTACGTTTACCCAAATTTAATGCAGTCACTTTGCCACCAAAAAGCTTTTGCCCCAATAAAATTTCAGGTGCTCGGTCGGCTTCAACCGTAATCACATACTCAGCCATTTATGCCTCCCTGTTTTTCTATTGCGTGAAATTGTGCATGAGTTAAGTCTATAGATTTACTGTTGTTTTGTATTTTCATGAGTTTGGGCTTCCTGAAATGGCAGGATTTTGGAATATCCAACAACGAACGGTATGTTCGCGTAAGGTTTTGTCCTCCAGGGCATTCTTAACTTCATCTGCTGGATAACGGTGGCTTTTAACTACTCGGCTCTTGTCGACAAATTTATAGCGTCGGCTGGCGGTTAAAAGATTCTTCATTTCTTTAATGTCTGGGAGCTGCTGATAGTTCTTCGCAGCGACTTTGTAGACTTCGTTCAAGTTGATGGCAATTTGATGTGCGTCATGGTCAAAATGGTTAATAGAAAACTCGGTAGACCGGCTTGAATTGAGGTATTCGTAAACGTCCCAAAATTGCTCCACCAATGGATGGTCACCATTGAGCTGTTTCACACGTTCATGCGCCATATCGAGTAGCATGTCTTGGGCTGCACAGACTTCTTCAAGGTCAATGACGTCATGCAAAATGTGTTTGGCCACAGCATCTATGAGTGCCGAAACCTGTGCATGGCAAAGGGCAATACGTGTATGGGTAATGCCATTGTTATGAAACTCTTTTTCGGTTTGCTCTAGTTTTTCGGCATAGGTTTTAAGAAAGGCGTCCTCATGACGGAGGCAATGGGTCATGTAGGTGCAAAGTACGTGTCAGAATTGCTTCAGATGCCTGAATAGCGGTGTTTTGGCTAATCATGATTGCACCACGAAACGGAGGCTCATAGGTCTCATTTCCTGCGGTTTTTAAGCCTTTTGAGCGAATTGCACGGCCGTTATAGGCGTCTTTTAATTCATCCCATGAAAACTTAGGCTTACCCACAGAATTACCGTTTTGGTCGTTACGGTCGCCCTCAATGAGTACGACAGGTAAGTTTGAGATTTGAGCAAAGTTACGATACACCGCAACATTGGTCGATTTGTTTGCATCGAAACCTTCATAGTCTGGTCGACCTGAAAGTTTCCACATAAATTCGATTAAACGTGACTTACCTGCACCCGCTTCACCGACGATTTCTATAAAGGGGAAAGAGCTGTGCATAGTGCGGATTTGCTCGGCAAAATATGAGCCTGTCCACCATGCTAAAGCGACCAGACCTTTGGCACCACGCACGCGGTAGAAGTCTTTCCACCATGTCGGTTTAAATGTGGACTTTGGGTTTAACTGAACATTTGGACTGTTGGCCAAGGTTTTTAATTCGATACGTCCGACTTTGTAGAAGTCATGGTCATTTATGTCGATGACATGTCCTTTATAAACCGCGTGTTTGTTGAAAATATAGGCCTGATATTCTTTGCTGTAGCCAATAAAGTCGATGGTTTTAACTTCACGTAAACGCTCGGTTTGATTTTTCATGAAGGTGAGTAGTTGATGGTCATTCCCCGTCCACCATGCACCTACCTGGACCGACAATAAACGCGGGGCAAACTTACCCCGTGCGGAAATTTGGTCTGCGGTAAAGGTCGCTTTGGCCTCGCTCTCCGGGTTTAAAATTTGGAAGTAGTACCAGGACTCATCGGTTATTTCATTCCGCTGAAAATACAGAGGGTTGAGCTGTCGATTACAGATTTCGGAAACCGCAGCACACTGCTGGAGTGCGAGCTCTCGTTTTTGGTTATCGAGAAGTAAATCGCGCTCTGGATCTGCCTCGATGCGTTCCAGTTCTTTAGTGTATTTGTCCATGTCGAGATTAAACCAGTACAAGCGGAAGTTATGAATAAACCAAAAGGTTTTTCTACGAGCATCTTTATAGTTATAGATGAGTAGACCTGCTTGCTCAGGTGATTCAGCTATGTGCAGTTCGCCATAATGTTTGTACTGGTCACGGTATTCGGAGTGCAGTTGGTCGCGTTGGTAGAGGTCGTTCCAGTCTAACTGACCAGATGGCAGGGCTGCGGTGGAGTTCCACTTTTCCTGTAATGCACGGAGGTGAAACTTCTTAATGGCTTTTTTGCCCGCTTTGTCGTTATCAAAAGCCCAACGTAGGCGCGGTCGGTCTTTTTTAAGTTCGATACAACGGTCGGTAATTTGCTTGAGAATGAGGCTTGGATAGTTTGAGGTCGAAAGCGTAGCAATACTTGGTTGTTTGCTAAAACTCAGGGCAATTGCGTTAAAAATACCTTCTGTAATCCAAATAGACTGTGCATTACACAGGGTGTCGAGCTGTTCTAACGTCCATGCATGTCCTTCGTACTTACCAATAAAGTTTGCTTTTTGACGTCCGAAGCGCTCTGGACGGTCGATAAAGCGTTCCCAATAAATACCACTTGCCAGTTTAAAGCGAATGGTTGCGGTGACTTCGTTTGGGTATTTGAGGTCGTTTCTAAAGAGTTCCTGCGTGTACAGACCTTTGAGCATGTTTGGGTCGAAACCACGGGCATGGAGTAGGTAGGCATCTGCTGCGGCATTTGGATTTTCTTTGGTACGCGGAAAGTCTTTTGACCAGTCTTTAAAAAGGTCTTCGCAGATTTCTTTGACGTGTTCTTCATATCCGCATTTGTTTAAGCGGGCGCACTTGACCACACGCGGGTTGACTGCATGTGTGTAGAGTTCTTTTTTACCGCAGTTCGGGCAGATGCCTTGACGATACCATTCTCCAACGCGTTTAAAGCTGAAGAGCTGATTCAGTTTTTCGTCTATGAGAACGTGAATATTTGACATTTAGACCCACTAAAATTTAACGGCTTAACTGTTTGAGTTTGTGTATTTTTTTGCATTTTTGTAGCAATGCGATGTTTATTAAAATGCTTTCATTACAATTGCGCATCGCTTGGAGGGTCTTGTAGTTCGGGATGATGTTTCACCATAAAGTCACGGATATAGATGGCAATTTTGGTGTCATTTTCGAATGCAATTTTCTTGAGGGCTTTTAACTGTTTTTTCGTCCAACGCACTTGGGTTAGTTCGGTGTGTTTTGGTTTTGTTTGAATGTTTGTTGAAGTCATGCGAAAATCACCATAAATCGTACTTAGATACTTAGTGTTTCTAAATTTAGTACTATTTATGATGCTTTATAAGTGCTTTTTTAGGAAAAAGTATGAAAAATGATGATTTAAATACTCGCGGTACACGTTTGCGAGATGAACGGAAGCGTTTGGGGATACAAACTCAAGAAGAACTTGCGGAAATACTTGGGGTAAAAAAGAACTCTATTGGACGTTTTGAGAAGCACAATGAGCCGCTGAATACTGACTATTTAGACAAGCTCGAAGCTCACGGGTTTAATATTCATTTTATTTTATGGGGTGAACAACCTGTAAAAAGTGGGGAGCTCTCTGAGGCTGAAGTAAAGCTAATAGAGCTGTACCGTCAGACGCGTGAAGAAATGCGTGGGGGATTAGTTTCACTTATTGAAACTTATGCGAATCAATTTAAATAATTTTTAAATCACTAATAAATATGTCAATAATTTTACAAGTATCTGCGTGGGTAATTTTAGCAGTTGGTTTTTTTGCACTGGGTCATAAGTTTTTTCCAAATTTAAAAAATTGGTTTACTACAGGAAAAGTTAGCTATGTTTGGTTAATTTCAATCACTTTAGGTTTGTTTGTATTGCTGACATATCCAATTTTTTTCAATTGGTGGGCAGTAAATTTCTGGAATGTTCCTGAAAATGAACTTACAGATTTTACTAAATTAGGACCACTTGGTGATATTTATGGAAGTTTGAATACAATAGTTTCATCTATTGCATTATGTGCAATTGCATTCACTACTTATCTTCAAGTTATTTCCTTAAAGGAAACAAGAAAAATTACTACTGAGCAAATGGATGAATCTAGAAATGCAATTTTTGCGACTAAATTTTATGCATTACTTAACTACAAAGATGAGAAGTTAAAAACACTAAGTGTAAAGAGAGATGGGATTGAATATTTTGGATGTCAAATTTTTGATTTTTATTTTTGTTACTTTGATAACCTCTTTAAAAAAGAGTGGAAGGAATTAACTACATATATTGAGCAGGATATATATTCCCACATAAGAAAGTGTGATTTAGAAGTAAACGATGGAAAAGAATTTTCTGATTGGTATGCACATTTTTTACAAATAGCTAATTTAATTGATTTTATTAATACAAGCGATTTAACAGAGAAAGATAAAGACTTTTATTTTAATGTATTACGCTCGTCAATGACGATGAGAGAGCAAATAACTTTATTTTGGATTGCACCTGTAACACCTCAAGTTTACGCTAAGTTAAAAAATGGCAGAATATTTAATCTATTTTTTAACAAAAAACTCGTTCACTATGGAATACAGTTTTACCAAGATAAAAATTTTGAATCTTTTAATTGGCAAAAAGTATTCGATGAAAAAAAAGAAACCCTAGCCTAAGCTAGGGTTTTCCTCATTTATTCTTTACCGCCTTTGAGATTTGGGCGACTTGATAGTGAAGTGTGTTGAATAGAGCCGTTAATTCTTCACCCGTGAGTGGGTGGTCTAAATGCATTTTTGTGAGTGCGGAAAGCATTAGTTCTAAGTTTTCAATTGGGAATTTAACTTCTTCCAGTATTTGTTCGGCAGTCATGTCTTTATGGCTGTTAATTTCTATTGTTGAGTGCATTGCTCCCCCTGTCTATTGATCATGGGTATATTTTCTAAAATATCTTTAACAAAATATAGGGTAGTGCGACTTTCAGTGTCGCACTACTTACTGATTTTATGACGTTTTTAGTACGACTTTAGGCGAAGCCTTGAGCTTGGTTTAGTCGTGTTTTGGGTGGGTACACTCATGATCAGCTCCCCATAAATAAAATAGAAAAGGTCATGACAGCCATGCTTAGAAATACTGTGGCATCGACAAAGTTTTTGAGGAGTTTTTGCTGTTTGAGTTTTCTTTGACGCTCGAGATATGCCTCTAGGTCATAGATAGGGGAATGTTCTTTTACTTTTTTTGAAGTGTGCGAATGCATTGAAGCGAATGTTTTCATTGGCTTGTTCCTGTTAGTCAAGTTTTAAACCTGACACCAACACTTTCCACGGTATTGGTGACAGACTGAATAGGGGTGGAAATACCGTACTAACAGGTAACGGCCAGCCGAAGCTGCCCTATCCAGCCTGCCATAAAAGGCACAGCCGAATTTTACGCAAAAAAATAGCCGCATGGGCGGACTTTTTACGCCTGTTAGTGTTTTTAGGTTTCCACGCCTAACCACAGATTTTGCTGTGGTAAATTTAGAGTAGCTTAGATACTATATGCGCGTCAATACTTTATAAAAAATTGTGATTTGGGTGGGGGTTTGGGGATGGGTGAGGAATTAAATTTAAGCTGTCATAATGATACTGAACGCTTCAATAAAATAAAGTCAGAACTTTCATCTTTGAAAGATTTAATATCTAAAACACTAGATAAAGTTTGTGTTCCTATTGATCAAGCAGGATATTTTGAAAAATTATTAATAGATATAGACGAGAAATTTAATGAAATTTTTGATTATATTGAAAGACTTAATGTAATTTCAAAAACACTTGAGATTGAAATTGAAAATCTTATTTCCTTAAGTGGAGAGGAGATAAAAAATATAAGTGATTTTAATCATTTTAAGGCTTTCATTCTTGAATTTAAAGTCAAAATTTTAGTTTTAGCTAGAAGTGTTTTGAAAGACTTTCAAATTCAGACATATAAGGATTATAAGGGGAAGTCAGAAGAGCTTGTTGACGTGTTAAAGTCAAAAGAGGAGATGCTAAGTCTTAAAATTAATCATCTTAATACATTGATAGATGATCAGAAAAATATTAAAGTCCATAAAATTTTTGAAGATGATTCAACAAAATTTAGATTAATAGCACGCTTCTATGAATTTGCATTTTATTCAATAGTGGGTGTATTGATACTCTATTTTTTAGGCTTAACATTTTATGTAAATAATTTTAATTTTTTATTTATTGAAGCCGATTTTCCAGAAAAAATTCATGGCAAACTTTCGCCAGAGTTTTATATTCAAAAAGTATCCCTGCTAGTACTTTCTACAACACTTGCGGCATTTCTTTTAAAACGTTCGTTTATGAACCGTCGTTTGGCTGATGATGCCTACCGCACAGCTAAAGAGTTAGATGCACTTCCACGATATATGGAAGGTATGCCTGAAGAAATGAAAGAAAAAATTCGCTTTGACCTTGCTTATAAGTACTTTGGTAATAGTATTCACCACGAAAGTTATACAGGTGGTGAGAACTTGATGCATGAAAACATTAAAGCTAATACAGACTTTATTAAAGCAGTGAAGGATTTGTCGCCAAAGGCAGAAGCACCAAAGGATGATAAATCACCGAAAGATGCGGCTTGATATTTTATATTTAGTGTTTGTAACTGATTTTATTATAGAAAAATTTTTAGCTTAGATGCTATACGAACTTCAATATTTTAAAGAATGTGACTTAAGTTGAATTTAACATGATAATAGATGAACCAATAAAGAATTTAATTCGTAATACTAGTAGCGATAATCAGAAACTAATAGAAAGAATTAAAGATGATAATATGAAGATAAAATCAAAAATTACTGTTGAAATTGAAAAGGTGATAGATTACTTAGAGGAATTAAAAGACGGTAAGCATATTGATTATCAAGCCAGTGATAAATATCCTGATTTGTTTGATCTTAATAAACACTTGATAGGTGGATGCGTCAGGCAAGCCGCAAGGTTAAAAAGTATAATTGAAAGTATTGAAACAGATAGTGAAAACTTAGATTATTTATTTTCAATATCCCTTCCTTTAAAAACTGTAATCAAGGAGTATGATGAGGAAAATTACTATTTAATGCCAAATGATTTGGCTGTAACGAATGCTAGTTTATTTTCTATGGAATCATTTATCACAGCATTAAAACGTGAAAAAGATAATTACAGTCGAGTAATAACAGATGAAATTAGAAATATAATATTACATGCTGATGATGAAATAAGTAGATTTCGTCGTATTAGAAATATAGCAGGGCAGAGTAAAACTTGAAGTGCGACATAAACCACCTAATTAATTTAAAGGGTTTATGGAGTATATAAAATTGTCATACCATCATCTTAACTTTGAA
>Ga0208704_100049_pt1 | contig 46267 bp, 57 predicted proteins | sample DeeseametaMP0144_FD_184221 | JGI IMG/M metagenome (GOLD analysis project Ga0208704, IMG submission 184221) | Marine microbial communities from the Deep Atlantic Ocean - MP0144 (SPAdes) | ecosystem: Environmental > Aquatic > Marine > Oceanic | place: West of Cape Verde, Atlantic Ocean | collected...
CGACCTTCGGGTTATGAGCCCGACGAGCTACCAGACTGCTCCATCCCGCATCAACGAGTTAGCTTTATACGCCCTAAGCAACCACAAAGCAAACTTTATTTGAAATATAAGCACTTATAGTATTAACGAAATTCAAAATATCTTAAGCCTACCCTAAAATTGCTTCAGTTATAAATGCTGGATGAGATGCTCGATAGAGGCTCAATCTTCTCTTTTCACCCTCTAAAAACAACTTGGGTTCTTCTGACCATATTGATTTTCTCGAATCAAGCCCGGATAGACCTAATGCCCAATCAGAAACAGCCCCATAAACAAAAGTATTATCAGCGAAAATTAATTTGGTCTTGTTATGTGTAATATTTATAAGAACTTTATGTGTTGGTAATGAACCGAATACACTAAACTGAGTGTAAATGTATTTATAGATTTCAGGCATATAAAGGAGCACTTAAAAGAGAGCGTCACTATACCATCTTAGTTGTTTAAAAAGCCCATCAAAGCCCATGCAATTTGTATACAGCAATAAAAAAGCCCTACATCTCTGTAAGGCTTTTCCCCTTGGTCATTTGCGCTGATACAAGGAATCGTTGTTTTTATTTACAACAAAATAATTAAATCATTAATCGAATAAAAAATGAAGCAAAAAAAACCTGCAACTTGGGGAAGGTGCAGGTATAAACTGATATTAACTATCATGGAGAACTTAATACCACTAATATACTTGGTTTATATTGAGATCTCATTCACATTTTATTCCAAATTATTTAGGAATAAAAAAAAGCCCACCATTTGGCGAGCGTTCCTTGATGCTTAAACCTATTCTTTTGAACACTTCACTTCAAACTGGTATTCGTCTTGGGTAACCTTAATTTTAATATTTTTATATTTTCGTTTGTTTGGATCCATTGCCGACCCTGCTACTTCCTCAAAAAAGCTACGATCATTCATTAGCTCGCCATACGCTTTATAACCCAACAAAATCTTTTCAGGTTTTTTGCCGTTAACTACTAATTCACTAAGAGTATCATCTAATTTCTTGACAGTTAGAATTGCCATTTCAGTTAAAGCTCAAAACAAAAATTCATTATTGCTTATTTTCATGAACAAACTATGTCAAAAAAAGCCCATCGTTTGATGAGCTTTTAAAGCTTGGTCTCGGATAAACCGTAATACGACCAGTATAGTGAAACTATAGCTTAGTCTTCGCAAAAACGAAATACCTATGCCTTTAATTCTTTGTAAGTATTTTTCTTATACAACTCTATTGATTTTGATGCTTCATTAATTGCTGACTCGATCGCCATGACCATTAGCTTTTCGTATTGCTTCCATGTCATCCGATAATTATCAACATTCATTTGCATGGTATTAATCCCCGCATAGTACAAACGTCCTTGAGCAGTGAAGTTATTCTCAAGCTGGGGATCTAAAGAGAAATCTATAACCATGCGTGCAATTAAGTAAGCCAAGTGATTCATAGTAATTTGCTCAGGCTCTCGCTTCTTATCAGCCACGGCGTTTTGAAGCATGATATTTACTAGGTGCATACGCACATATTCATAATCACTTTCACACTTACCATCAAAGACAATTAATGAAGTAACCGACTTCGCCAACTGCGTATCCATTGTAGCAATGGCACCTAAACGATCTTCGTAGTTCAAAGGCTTCTCTCCAGTGCCATGAGCTTGTGGCTCAAAGTTTGGTGACTTCGCAGTAATGCCATGAGTCAACCATTCAAATTGTTCAAATTTATCTGCCGTAACTGCCGTCATCCCAAATCCCCCACCATCTTCTCTATTTGCTCAATCGCTTTGCCGCTTTTCACTTGCTCGGTGCTAAACCGTATTACCTGATAACCCATCATTGTTGCTGCGTTATATTTCTCTAAGTCTCCTAAATACCCTTTACCCCTTGTATGCCTGCCATTACTCCAGATCCCACCTTCAACTTCGACCAATATCTTTTTGCCTTTCAAATGGAAATCAGCTCTCCATTTACGTGTCGGGTGAAACTTAAACTCCTGCTCAAACTCAATCTTTAAAGCTCTCAGAGCATTCGCCAATATCACCTCACCCTCACTCTGTACCTTTTCACCTTTAACCTTTGGTCGCTTAGATCCTCTTTTGGGTTTCTTCGCACCGATCATCTTTTTGTATTCAGCAATGGAGTAGCTGCTTGTCACCCCTTTACCTCAAATAACTGTTTAGCCTTTTCTGTAGCCTTAAGGCTCATAGGGCTCTTGCTGTTTGTCTCCAAATACCCTTCTGCTAAAAGCTGATTTACAAAAACATTGGCATTACGTGGTGATATTTCCATCCATTCGGTAACTTCTTTCAAACTGGTTCGTCCAGACTTCTGAATGATTTTCTTTAAAACCAGCACCATGCGTTCGCCCTGTTTCACGGCTTGTTTTGTGCTGAAGTTCTGCTGCTTCACACTTCACCCCCAACACGTTCATCCGCCCAATTACACTCAACCACATCCAACCCATCATGCTGAAAACGAGACCAGAGACGATCTCCAAGGTCTTGTTCCAGTTCATGTGCTGTCATGTTTGAAATCAACATGGTTGGTTTGCCAGCGTCATATCGTGAGTAGAGAACTTTGTGCACCAGCTGGAGACGGTTTTCATGACGGTCATGCAATCCATATTCATCAAGAATTAATAAATCGTATTCAGTGAAGCGATGAACAGCGTTTACCTCACTGTCATCAGCTTTGGTCCATGCATTCGCAATTTCATTCGCCATGTCTTCAGAAGTCACATAGCGGGCATACTTTTGGGTCTCAAGAATGTTTCGAGCCACGGCGCAAGCTAAGTGTGTTTTCCCAGTACCGGTGCGACCAATCATGATCAAATTGCGCTTGATCCCCTTCGTGAAATCTTTCACAAACGTGACGCATTGAGTTTTTGCATTTTGCTGACCGCTATTCGCGACCAAGTATTCTCTGAACCCACTGTTCGCATGACGGGTTGGAAGTTTTGCGCCTTGAAAGTGTTTTTCACGAACCATCGCATTCACGGCGTTGTGATGTTCTGCTTGAGCTTTGTTAAGCGCTTCTGTTGAGCATTGCTTGCAGAACGATTTACCACGGAAAGAAACCATTTGTGCCTGGTGCAACTGGCAAAATTCTGTTGATTGCTGAATATCAAAACTAAGCGGTGCGATTGCGTTCATAGGAGCCCTCTTGTATCCACATCACCTGTTGCTGGTTCATAGTTCTGAACTTCACCCCAAGGATCGTTCACATTGCGGTTGTTTGGTTTTTCAGAAGATTGTTTGCGTGTTGGTTTTCTTCCTTCGCGTTCTGCCTTGGTCACTTGTTTCTCAAACTCCTGCACCAACCAAGCTGCGAACTTTCTCGTTTTTTGGTTTTCGGTGAGATGGATTTTGTTTTCCCAGTGCGCATTGAAACTACCCAAGTGAAACTGGAAATCAGGCATGGTTAAAATTTCATTTACGCGATGGCTGAATTTCGTTTGAAGCAAAATTGTGCTTAGGAAATTTTGATCAGGTTTCCATGAATCATCCTGAGCTGAATTTTCAGGCAATTCCTGTTGTGTGTTTATATCTGTAGTAATCTCTGTAGTAATCTCTGTATTTGTCCCCTTTTTGAAATGGGGAGGGTCTGCCTTTTCAAATGGGGAGCCTCCCCCTTTTGAAAGTGGGAGGGTGGTCATTTCAAAAAGCACAGGTGTAATGAGCTCAATAAACAAAACATTGTTGTATTTCTGATTGTTAGCTTCAATTGTTCGGAAGTGACGTTTTAGCACCCCATATTTCTCGAGACGATCAAATGCCTCTTTGACTTGCTGTTTTGAGAAGCCATATTGATCAGAAAAACTCTGGTAAGAACGCTGCAAAAGATCAGATTTAAACTTCTTTTTAACGCGCACAACTTGGCCAGAATATTCATCACGCACCACTGTAGGTCGATGCCAATAAACGATTTCTGAAAGCACAACGATAGCGTTTAAATCGGGTTTTCCACTCTCTAAAACGAAGGTACTAAACCAACTGGTTGGTAAGATGTTACCCTCAAGGTGAACACTACCAACCTGATCCACGACATCATGGCCAGTGCTGAATAAACTCATTTAGCACACTCCAATTTGACTAAGCCACGTTTTTCCAACTGACGAATAATTCGAGGTTCGACAAATTGATTGTTGATCTTGTACCTGGTGCGTGACTTTTCTTTCACCTGGATAAGTTGGGTACCTTCTTGCATTTGGCGACGTATCGCTATGGCTTGCCCCCCCATTTGGGTTGTATGCTCAAGAATGAAATAAGCTTCCTGCGCCTCAATAGCTTGGTTCATGACTGATAAAGGCATTGCGGCAAGTTCTTTAGGTGTGTATATCTTCACTGGATCAAGCAAAGGGATCATCACCTCGATAGGTGCAGGAGCTTGAACATCTTTCTGCCCACGTTTAGCTGAATATCTCACTGAGCACCCCCTTTTTCGATATTTTTAATAAAGCGGCCAAACATAAAAATATGACCTGCTCGATGTAGGCTTGAAATAATTTCACCTGCATACCAAACTGAAACATGATGTTCATTGATCAGCGTTTCCATAAACTCGTCACGGGTGACGGCAGCATTCTTTTCATCTCCCTTGATCTTGCGAAGATTTGCCATGCGGATCTCCAGCAATCCATCTAATGTACGAAGCGCTGGCTCGTACCATGATTGAAGCTGCATCATCTGCTTATGCTCAGGCTTCTTTTGAACGGCCTTATTGGTAATCATGGAACCTCCGCTAAGGCTTGTTCGGCCTTGGTGAGACGGCGTTTGGCATTGAGCTCAATAGTTGAAGCACTACGAACAAACTTTTTGTTTAGGGTTAAGATGCCAATACCGATATATACATCCACGGTGTTTTCATAGACTTCCACGACGTTATATATTTCATCGAAGTTGCCTATGACTTCATTAAGTACAACAGCATCGCCGATTAAGAAGTCCGCATTGTCTTCAATGACTTGTTGTGTTAAATTTGTGTTATTCATTAAGATTTACCCTCTGAATTGAATATTTGAAAAGCCTGATCCCCAAGATCAGGCTTTTTCTTTTTGTGCATTTGCTGTGTACTTCTGCATTTGCTTAAGTGCTGCCTGATCCACGGCGGTAATCAACTCGATCAAGCCCTGGGTAATCTGGTGGATCTCTTCGTATTCCGCTGGTGTAATCACCCCATCCTCGTAAGCCTCATACACAACGCGGTTTGCTTTTCCGCTCTTAATGTTGTGCTGCATCATTGCTTCAAAGATCGATAGCTCATGATGTTTGCTTGAGTCACAATCCACTGGCACAAGTGCATAGCCCATCTGATGCGCCCACACCTTTAAAATTTCAGGGTTCTGCGTATACATCATGATGGTTTCAAGCTTCTTTAAGCTCGGTAAATGGTTTGGCATCCCTACGTTGCCGTAGTTGCAAATCGTGTTATGCGAATCACCAGTGACCTGAGCAATTTCCTTTGGTGAAATTCCCTTTGTCTGGTTAATCATTTTAAAAATTGCCGTTTGAGCTTCACGGCTTAGTGTTATTTCTTGCATTTGTGAAATCCTTTATTTGTTTCACGTTTCTTTGAAGGTTTGACAAAGTGATAATTGGTTATATTGCCAATTGCTTGAAATCATTAAGAGATGGACATAACTCAACCGCTTTGAATTTTCCATCTGTCGCCGCCTGGGCTCTCATCGCAACGATCTCAGACATTCTTTTTGAGCCTCGCACCCAGCCAGACACTGCTGGTTGTTTGACCCCAAGGGCTTTTGCTGTATTTTCCTGCCCACCAAAATGGGTTACGAGCAACTGGAAAATATTATTTGTGTTGTTACTCATAGTTATATCCTCACTAGATATAACCAATATTATAACTATAGTTATTTTTAGTCAATAACTATAACTATTTGAACTCATATAACCAAGGTTATATATTTGTTATTAAGATTTTGAGGTTCTGAAAGATGGAATTAAAAGACAGGCTTAAGCAGTCAAGAAAGCGTGCGGGGAAAACCCAAGCAGAAGTAGCGGAAGCTGTGAAAATGTCTCAGCCTGCATATCAGGCCTTAGAATCTGGTCGAAATCTGAAATCATCTTTCCTTCCACTGATTGCTAATTTTTTAAATGTTGACCCTCTATGGTTAACAACTGGTAGTGAATCAACTCCAGAAAAAAGCAATGCCGATATATCTGCGATGGAGGTTAGTATCTATCAATCTGGCGATCCCGTTCCAGATGGATACGTAGCTATTGATTATTATGATGATGTATTTGTGAGTGCTGGCAATGGCTACTTAAATTTAGAAAAGCCAAGCAACAATAAGATGCTTTTCCCTGTTGATCTAATTAAAGAATGTAATGTTCAACCATCCGCAACCAAGGTAATCCATGTCCGCGGAGAGAGTATGTTTCCTAAATTAAAAGATGGACAGGCCATATCAATTGATATGTCTGCTAGAACCATTTACGACGGGGAAATTTATGCTTTTCAGGTTGGGGATGATACAAAAATTAAATACTTGTTTAATTGGAGTGATGAAGGTAAGGGTGGCTTTAAGGCTGTCTCAGCAAACCCTGATAAAAATCAATTTCCTGACGAATACTACTCCCCTAGCAAAATAGAATCAGAAGGTATAACTATATTAGGGCAGTACTGGTGGAAACAGGTTGTAAAGCGAGTTAGACGCTAGGGCTAGGCTAGTGTAAGACCGCTTTCCCAGGCAATGATAATTCTAAAAGAGGAAAGCATAATGATAGCAACACTTAATAAATCCAAAACTGCGCTAACAATTAATCGTCAAGAATTCAAATTGGCATTAGAAAAAATTGGTGCAGGAATTGATAAACAAATAGCCTCGCTTAAAAAAGCTAAACAAAGCTATGAGGCTGCTGAAATAGCACGTGAGGTCATTAGTGAAGCAAATATCTTTGAAGCTATTATTGAGGGCTTTAACGAAGCAGAAGAGACTAATCTAAAGTTGGCGGACATAACCAATCTTGAAGTGGCACAAGGATGGATAGATGAGTTTTTAGAAAAGTATTCTGCCCTCTAAACCCCCTATCATTTTTTGTTGGCTGGATGAATAAAAAAGCCGCTATATGCGGCTTAGTCTAAATTGTGCTGGCATATTTAAATTTACTCAATATAACCACCAATCCTTATAGAACTTTTAAAATGAATTTGGAATTAAACGTATGTCAAACTCTATCGCTATATTACGTCTTTTTTTTAAACTAAAAGTTTATCAAACATCGGGAATGGACTTCCAAGTCTTTTTCTCAACAATCATGAGTAACTTGGATCCTGATTTTGTGGGAATTAAACCTCATGGGAATTGGGGAGATGGAGGAAATGATGGGTGTAATCCAAGAACTAAGCATTATTATCAAATTTACGCTCCTTTAGCCTCAACAACTACAAACCCTATAGCTGAGTTCAACAAAGCAGTTACCGACTATGGAAAGTTAATTCAAAAATGGGGTGAAGTTAAGGGTTATAGTTTTGTTATCAATGATAAATTTACCCAGATACCAGCCCCACTACAAAGTAATTTTCAAAATTTCATTGAAGAGCAGATTATACCCGACGGGAGGATTATTTGTTCTTTCCAACTACAAAAATTATTCATGAAATTAGAGGAGGATATGAAGTTAGATGTTTTAGGAATGTATTGCGTTGATGAAAGCTTGAGTTCTGACTTTGAACCCACCCTTGTAGGGGAATTGATTGATTATCTAATTGAGAATGCTGACAACTCTTTTAATTTTCTAACAGGTGAGGCGCCAAATTTTGATGAAAAAATCACTTTCAACAACTTATCAGATCTTTTGGCAGCCCGATTAATCTCTAACTACGCAGAAGTATATAAAATAAATGATTTTTTAGATGTACAGGGTGATGATTTATCTCAAAGTTTATCTTTAAGCATAAATAAAATTTACAAAGAAATAAGCTCTTCAATCCCCTTAGAGGACGAAGAAAGAAGCTCCTTGATCTACCTCGCTTTGAGAGAAGCATTAATTCCAAAATTTGCAAAGAAAGATAAACTTTCAAAAAGAAGCTATACTTCTATAGCTGAAATTATTATTGCTAAATTTTTTTCAACATGTGATGTCTATGAAGATCCAAACAGCCTTAATGCCACATAAGCATGTCAGATTTTCTGGTTCCTTAATTGGAATCGCGGGTTACGTTCGTCAGTTTTTGGATGTTCCGATTTCTATTGATGGTTTGTGGGCTAGAATTGAAGCAGAAAAAAATCCTTTATTTAAAATAGACTTCACTCAATTGATTTTTTCTTTAGATATTCTGATGTTTATTCAAGAGATTTACCTGAATGAGCATGGCATGCTATGCACCAAACACTTGGTAAAACAATGAAACTAATAAAGCTATCTTGTAATCAACCCGAGTTTCGAACGATTAATTTTAATCCAGAAGGCTTAACAATTATTTTGGGAACCAAGGGTGACGATAAAGAGTCTTCGGTTAATGGAGTGGGTAAAACTCAATCCCTACGTTTAATCAATTTTTGCTTAGGGGCAAAGAGCACGAATTCTTTAGCAAAAACTCTTGCACATGCAGTACCTACTTGGATCTTCAAATTAGAAATCGAAGTCAATAAGGTTGCCCATGTTATAGAGCGATCAGGTAACTCAAAATTAATACGACTCAACAACCAAGATATAAAGCTTACAAAGCTTCAAGAATGGCTTGATTTATCAGGTATTTTTCCAAAAACGAATGAGTATAAATATTTATCATTTAGGTCTCTTTTTAAGAGATTTACACGAACTGAAAAATCTGACTGCTTGAATCCTTTGTTTATAGAAAAAGAAAGTGATTACTCATCATTGATTAACAATGCTTATTTGTTAGGCTTAGATTTAAATTTAATTAATGAAAAATTTAATTTAAAAGAAAAGGTTAAGGCAAATACAGCTACTCAAAAGCTCTTAAAACAAGATTCTTATCTTAGTGAAGTTGTAAAAACCGGGGCAAATCCAACAGCTAGAAAGGAATTTCTAGAAAAAACAATACCTAATCTTGAAAAAAATTTACAAAACTACTCTATTGCTGAGGATTACCATCAAATTGAGAAAGATATTGAATCCCTTACTGAGCAATCACGAGGTATTCAAAGAAATATTTCCGCTTTAAATTTCAAAATTATTAGCATCAATAAAAGCATTGAACAAACACCAGATATTAGCAATCAAGATTTATTAGATCTATATACAGGGCTTCAACACTTATTTAAACCTGAAGCCCTTGCCCATTTTTCAACTGTACAAAAGTTTCATGATGATTTAACCATCAATAGAAAGACCAAACTTGAAAAGGAAAAACTGGGGATTATTGCCGAAATAGAAGAGCTAAAGAATACACATAATGTTATTTCCCATAAGAGGGATAAAAAGCTAGCCTTCCTAAAGGATAAGCACGCCCTTGATGAGTATATAGCGATTGCGAAAGAATTGTCTTCACTTCAGGAGGAGCTGGAGCATCTAAAAAAATACTTATCGATTAATGATGATATAAAACAGCAGAACTTATCAATTAAAGGACAAATTATTAAGTCGATTTCGCTCGCTTTAGAGTATCTGAAGTCAGATCCATTAGGGATCCTTAGCTTGAAATTCCAAGAAATAACTTCAAAGCTTTACCCTAAATATAGTTCTGGCGTTTATATCACTTTAAATGATAGTGAAAATAATATGCTTATGTATGATCTAGCTGTAGAGCTTCAAACTGATAGTTCTGATGGTGTAGCCAACGCAAAGATCATCTCATACGATTGGTTAATTTTCATGCATGGATTTCATAATATGAACTTACTTTGGCATGATAATCGTTTTTTTGCAGATATAGATTCGGGAGAATTAGCTAAATGGTTTGAATACACTGCTAGCGAACTTATAAATACTAAAAAGCAATATGTTACAACTATAAATATCAATAACTACGAAGATATGAAGCGCTATTTAAGTGATGAACAAAAGATAGAGTTTGATAACAAGGTGGTAATCAAGCTTTTAAGTGACGAATCTAAGAATAAACTTTTAGGAATAGATTTTGACAAGCAAAGAAAATTAAGCAGCTAAGATTAAAAACTCCAAACAACCCACCCCAGCGGTGGGTTTTCTTTTGTCTATTAAAACATAAAAATTCTTACAACTATAATTTTATATAACTTTAGATATATTTTACTTGCTTTTCTATTGACTATAAAAATAACTATAGTTATATTTATCTCACAGACATTAAAAAAGCACTCAAGACTTCGAACCCTTTGAGTGCTTTTACAGAAACTGCGAGATCAATTATGAACAAAACCTTATCCCCTTTCAATACCATCAAGATATCTCTTGGTGTAGCTGCTGTAACAATAGGCGTGCTTAGCTGTGGGTTTAAAACTGCACCACAGGCTGCTCAACCAATAGTTGCCAATGTAGCACCTTCTGAATATCAGCTTCTTGCATTACGTATGACTGGTGATAACCACGGCGAAGCGGTTATTCGCTTAGATGGTTTCCGCGTTACTGCACGTTTTGAAGTTGAAGCATTTGAAGACAGCTACGGCGTACCAGGTAGTGAATTCACCGCTGTAGACGTAACCAGCCTTGATGAAGTGACCGTTTCAGATGCCCTAGGCAATCCATACAACGACTTCACAAACCACATCGATCATCAGAACTTCAATGCCCTCATCAAAGGCTATATCGAAAAACATCGTTTAGTGGAGGCAGGCTAATGACTACTTCTACTCAAAAGTTTTCCGAGTTCATCAGCCAAGATGACGAAGGCAACATTCGTATGCGTCTAGGCCATTCAACCTACTTTGAAAAAGGTCGCCATATTTATGTAGTGAATAAGGATGGTACCGAACAGTTAATCACTCTTGAGGTCCATGTTTCCAAGCCTTGGATCCGTGAAAACTTTGAACGTGAACGCACATTCCAACGTAAGAAGAACTTAGCAATCGCCCTACAACGTACACATATTCCACTTCGTGAACGGCGTGAGTACAAGCGTCGCGCAGGTTGGGTTGGTGCTCGATAGCAACCAATCCTCCCCTTTAAATAATGAATAGTGAGTAATGAATAATGAGTATTGCAACTTTAATCCTTGGTCAGTCTGGTACTGGTAAATCTACAAGCTTAAGAAACTTGGACCCGCGAAATGTGCTGTTAATTCAAGTAATCAAAAAGCCGTTACCGTTTCGTTCACCTAATTGGAAATACATCACACCCGAAAATAAACAGGGTTCGATTTTGGTCTCTGATAACCCTCAATTCATCATTAATGTAATTAATGGATCTAAGCGCCCAATCATTATTATTGATGACTTTCAGTATGTTATGGCGAATGAGTTCATGCGTCGCAGTTCTGAAAAGAGCTTTGATAAGTTCACCGAGATCGGCCGCAATGCATGGGATGTGTTCAACGCAGCAATTAATGCCCATGACCATAAGCGCGTATACCTTTTAAGTCATACCGAAGAAGACGCTCAAGGTAAAACCAAGATCAAAACTATTGGGAAGATGCTAGACGAGAAAATCACTCTTGAGGGCATGGTAACCACTTGCCTTCAGACTGCGGTGATTAATGGTCAATACGTATTCCAGACTAAAAACAATGGCAATTCGACTGTTAAGTCCCCTGATGGCTTGTTTGAAACTGACCATATTGAAAACGATTTAAACCATGTGGATGTGGCGATTTGCGAATTCTATGGCATCCCGAACCCTCAAATTCAAACACAAGACCAATCTGCTTAATAACCTAAATTTAAACTTGGAGTAATTTTCATGAATCAGCAATACAAACAATTTGGCTTTAACCCTGACTCAGCAAAGCAAGCAGACAGCAGTCTACGTATTGAAGAAGCTGGTAAATATGTTGGTGTGATTAAGCATATGGAATTTATCACAGCGAAATCAGGTACAACTGGTTTTGAAATTGAATTTGAAACAGACAATAAAGAATCTGCTTCATTTTCTATTTGGACCGAGAAAAAAGACGGTACTCCATTGGGTGGAGTTCACAAAATTAATGCACTGCTTGCTTGTGTTGGTGCTCGTGGTCTAACACCAACAAATGCACCTTTAGAGAAATATGACTTTGACGCTAAAGAGCGTATTACTAAAAATTGTGTAGTAGCCCCTGAAGTGGCTAACCAGCGTATTGGTTTTCTTCTGCAGCGAGAAAATTACCAAAATGACAACGGTGAATGGAAACACCAGATGAATTTCTTCTCTTGTTTTCACGCTCAAAGTGAGCTGATGGCCAAGGAAATTATTGAACGTAAAACTACACCTGAGGCACTACCAAAATCACTTGCTTCGCTTATGTCTAACCCTATTACGACACGTAAGCCTAAAAACAACAATGGTGGTGGCTACCAACAAAATAATGGTGGTGGTTATGGTGGAAGTAACCAGGGTTTTAACCAGAACAATGGTTACAACCAAGGCGGGTTTGATGGTTATTACGATGATGTGCCACCAGTGTTAGGTGCCAACCAGCAAGATGATTTTCCGTACTGAGGTTAATTGGCTATGAATGCATTGATTTTAGACACTGAAACTCACGACCTGAATGGTTACCCGATTGAGATTGCTTACGCACCTTGCTCTTTTGAGCAAGGGGTGTTGGTAATCAACCAAGGGGACGTTTTTGATGAGTACTTCTCATGCCCTGAGCCTATCGCTCTGGGTGCTTTAGCAACGCACCACATTCTTGAAGCTGATATTGCTGAAAAGCCAAGCTTTGACACATTCAAGATGCCTCAAGATGTCCAATACCTAATTGGACACAATATTGATTATGACATTAAAGCTATTCAGAAATGCCAGCCAGACTTCACTGTCAAAGGTATTTGCACGTTGGCTTTATGTCGCATGGTATGGCCTGAATTGCCACACACATTAAGCGCAATGTACTACCACGTTATGGATGATTTGGAGCTTGCACGAAAACACCTTCGACATGCCCACAATGCTAAAGCTGACATCTATTTCACTGGTGTAATTCTAAAAACATTAGTAGAGCAGCTGGGCATTAAAGACATGAACTCTCTGTACATCATGTCAGAAACTGCCCGTATACCGAAGTACATAACTTTTGGAAAGCATAAAGGTGCTGCCATTAAAGACCTTGATCCAAGTTATGTGACTTGGTTGCTACGTCAAGATGATTTAGATCCTTACCTGCGTAAAGCAATTGAGGTGGCGTGATGGAAATTCGCAATACTTAAAACGCGATAAATAAATATTTCGAGCAATTATTTGCGCAATTTAAACAATAAATCAGGTTTTTGCGCAGATGTTTGCTCAGGAGAGTGTGATGGATATTAAAAAATTAAAAGCTGAATTTGAGAAGCTTAAATATGTTGAGGAGAAGCTCGAGTATCTTAGCTTTGACGAGCACTTAGGTTGTTATGTTGAGAAGAATAACGGCATGCCTGTTGGATTGGCGGCATGGGTAAATGGCGCGCTTTATGGGTTTAATCAAGCCAAAGCAGTGCCTGAAGGGTTTGTAGTTGTGGCTAAAGAATTACCTGAGAAAATTGCTGAAAAAATGGCTATTGATCGCATTGATAAGCCAATACATGAAAATAATCCTGTTTGGAGCGAAATTGCAGAAGAATCATATAAGAATCAGGTCAAATTAAAAAAGTGGGGATTTTGGCGTGATTACAAAGCTATGATCGAAGCACAGGAGCCAACCAATGACTAACCTCCAACACATCGCCCAAGACCTTGCCGAAGAATTCGCACCACTCGTTATAGGTCAATCAGGCACAACCAAAACATTCACGGCGGAGCAAGCCTCTGCCCTTTATCACATCCTTGTAAGTTTTGGATATAAGGATGAATGCAAGGGCTTGGATACCAAATTACCGTTTGAGTTAATTGATATTAAGAAGGAGGTATTATGAATAAGTTTGAAGGAATGACTATTAAAGAGGCGCTTTGTTCACGCCCAGTACTAAAAACCCCCGACTTAGAGGAAATTTTTGGTAGGTCGTCACGAACTCTAAACCGTTGGCAGAATGGTGAGCTTTATGAAAACCCAATGCCTAAACCCTTTTCTGAATGCAGAGGCGCAGGAAATAACTATGACTCTGGCAAACTTTTGGGTTGGTATGAGTCATGGCCACTACAAAAAAAAGCGCTAGTTATCTAGCGCTTCATTCTTCCAAATTGATTCCAGTCTCTCCATCCACTTCTCGTAGGCTTCTTTCTGCTCAGATAGATAATCATGCTTATCGTATGTACCCCATATCTTTGGAAGCGCATGCCCCAACATGATTTCACATACGTGAGGCTGTGCAATTGTTGACATATTGGTACGCATAGTTCTACGAAGATCGTGTACAGACCAGTGCTCCAGATCAACACCTTTATGCCTCTTAAGCCATTGGAAAATGTTGTTTGGCATTGTGAGATGGGATGTCTCACCTAGCGGCCTTGTAGTCCCATCAATTGTAAACAAGTACTCAGAACCTTGGCTGAATTCCATTGCTTCAAGCAAGTAAGGTTTAATGTTTTCCGTAATTGGCCTTAAGATCGGCTTTTTACTCTTCTTCCCTGTTTTGTGATTTTCAGGAGGAACAGTCCATATCATCTCTTTTAAATCAAAATGAGATTTTTTAGCAAGCTTAAGCTCACCCACACGGCAGCCGTAGATAATCAAGAGTGTTAGAAACAGCTTATTTTTATAAGTCATCTTGGTTCGCTTTAGGGCATACCAAGTTAAATAGATTTCCTTGTCACTCAGCGCTCGTTCTTTTACGCCTTTTTCAATACGCAGGTCATGTTTGGCTGAAACATTCATTAGGTGATTGACTGAGATTAAACCGCGCTTCTGCCCCCACTTGAGGCACTGGTTTGCATTAATCAAAAGACGGGCAGAAATAGAAGGTGATTTCTTTGCTACATCCTCCAGTAATGAAAGCCACTGATATGCGCTTATATCATCACTATTCTGCTTTCCAATAGCTGGAAGCACGTATATCTCAAAAGAGCGCTTTATCTCATTATGACTAGATTTATTGGGTACACAGAATTTCTCATACCATTCATAAAACAAAGTCTCTAGTGTGTATGCATCTCTAATGCTCACCTTCTCTTTCAATCTTACCTGTTTTGGATCAAGCCCTTTTTCAAGTTCTGCTCTAAGACGATCTGATTCTAAGCGTGCATTTTTCAATGTTAAATTTGGATATGAGCCAAGATCTAGTCGATGCTGCTTGCCGTTATACCTGTAGCGTAGCTGAAAAACGATTTTACCTTTCGGAGTAATACGAACGCTCATAGCATCGCGATCGGCGAACTCTTCTATTTTTTCTCTATCTTTACCAAGTTGAGCTTTTAGCCAAGCCTCTGAAATCGCCATATATCACCATGTACACACTAGATCCGCAAAACTTGTGCCATATTGCTAAATATGTACACGGTTGTGTACATATTTAGGTTGGCTCATAGTTTCCATTAGTGTTTCATTGTGTCTTATAGTGACGCATAAAAAAAGCCTAATTAAAGGCTTTTATTGAGTTTCATGGCTTAATGCGTCGAGTTGTGTCTTATAGCTTCTTAATGTCAGTCATAAATGTGAGCAATAATACTGAAATTACGGATATTTTTAATATCAACAGATTTTTTAGCTTGCGCCATGGGCTACCTTGAACAAAATGAAGCGTTATGCAGACAAATTTCGATGCACAACAAAAGCCGAATAGAAATTGCGAAGGATTATAACAGATGGTTTTTTTAAAGTATCCATATTAATACGCTTCCTTTTCACAACTCTGACGCTTTTTTACGTGTTTTCGCTTTTCACTGGGCTTTTTGAATAATCCATTGAAAAATCTAGGGCATTCACATCTTTTGCAAGCGGTTGGTAAGCTTGAGTAAAACTGGGTGACATACGTTTCGCACGTCCTGTTTCAATCTCTACGCAAGCCCACTTGGTTTGAGCAACAAATAAAATGCTATTGTCTTTGGGTCTATAAAACACATATTGGCGTGATGAATATAATGCGTTTATATCGTCAAACCATGTGCGTAAGATTATTTCATCCTCTTTAAATGCAGCTTTTCGGTACTGCACATGATGCTCAACCGCGACCATGGCATGTTTTAACTCGATATATTCTTTTAAGCCTAAACCCAATGCATCAATATGTGCTGTTGCGACATCCTGCATCCAATGCATATAAACCACATTATTCACATGGCCTAACTGGTCGATATGTTCTGCTTGTACCTGAAGTCTTAAGTCAAAAATACTACTCATAAACACTCTATTGAATCTAAATATCCTTATGAAGATGGAAGTGTACGCAAATAACAGACATCATCAAATTGCAAAAAATAAAAAACCACTCCAAAGAGTGGTTTTTTTTCGCTTATTGGATGCGCATCCCTAAAATGGCTGGTGTGCCTTGTCGGATGATTCCAACGCGGGCAACCTGACCTTTTTTCAATTCAGATGCCGCTTGGACAAAATCATTGGTGTCGTTTACGACTTTACTATTAATGTGAGTGACCACATCACCAGCCGCCATACCTGACTGTGCTGCTGCGCCGCCACGTTTCACTTCTTGAATTAACACACCACCTTTCACATTGAGTTGTGACAATTCAGCAGGTGCTAAATTTCGGATAGCAATACCTAAGACAGGTCCTTTACTTTGTGTGACTGTGTCTGATTTTGCAGGTGTATCATCTGGTGCAGTAGTTAATGTTGCCGATATATTCCGCTTTTTATCATCACGCAGTACTTCAAGCTGTACCGTTTGATTTGGCATGGTACGATTTAAATAGTTCAATAACTCAGAGGTACGTGAAATCGGCGTTCCATTGAATTTTAAAATAATATCGCCTGCTTTTAGTCCCGCTTTCTGCGCAGGTGAATTTGGCTGAACATTAGTAATCAGTGAACCTTCAGGTTTTGGCAAATTATAAGACTCTGCCAAATTTCGATCTAGATCTTGTAGATTGAAGCCTAAATAAGAGCGCGTAACTTTACCTGTTTTCTTAAGTTGGTCAGCAATATCCATTGCGACATCAATGGGAATCGAGAAAGACAGCCCCATATAACCGCCCGTACCACTGAAGATACGCGAGTTCACTCCAACCACTTCACCCTGCTGGTTAAATAACGGACCACCTGAGTTTCCTGGGTTGAGAGCCACATCGGTTTGAATGAAGGGTACCGATGTCTCCCCCATCATATTACGCATTTTCGCACTCACGATTCCCGCTGAAGCCGAGTAATCAAAACCAAACGGTGAACCGATCGCAAGCACAGGTTCGCCTACGCGCAGTTGATCAACATTGCCTGCGCGGAGTGATGGAAAATTCGTACCATTCACCTTAAGCAAGGCCACATCAGTTCGTTCATCACTACCTACCACAGTCGCATCCAGTTCACGACGGTCATTAAACATAATCGTGACTTTCGATGCATCTTCTACGACGTGGTGGTTTGTCAGTAAATACCCATCTTTACTAATAAAAAATGCGCTGCCATAAGCCGTTTTTTCTTGCGGCGCTTGCTGCTGCGGAATAATGACTTGATTACCAAAAAAACGCTTCAAAATCTCAGGTATTTGCTGCTGCAATAACTCTTCTTGAGTCATCTTTTTAACCACATTTACACTCACTACCGCAGGGCTGACTTGCTCAACCAAGTTTGAGAAATCAACAGGTGCTGCTTGTGTTTGCACCGTAGCCATTGTGCATGCAACAGCAAAAAAACCAGTTTGTATCGCGCGACTTTTCATATCAAGTATTGACCTATATGCTTGTTATCAGTTTATGTATTAGCGTTTTTAGCATAATCTTTGTCTATCTTGGGTAATAATATGTTCTATTATGTTTGTATAAACAAGAGCTTAAAATTTGCTTAAAAAATACGTTCTTTATTTATATTTCCCATCAATTGTAGAGATTTTACTCTTGCCTTTTCGTGAAAAAAGCGCTGTCATTAGCGAACTTTTTTCCAAATTAGCTGATGGACATGTCTAATTTAAACACAACACATCATTTTGATGTGATTATTGTGGGAAGTGGCGGTGCAGGCCTGAGCTTAGCCTTATCGTTGCCTCAACATTTCAATATTGCTGTTCTTGCAAAATCAAACCTGACCGATGCAAGTACCTTCTATGCGCAAGGTGGCGTTGCCGCTGTTTTAGATGAAACGGATTCCATCGAACAGCACATTGATGACACCATGATTGCGGGCGCTCACTTGTGCGAGACCGAAGCCGTAAAGCAAACCGTTGAAGGTGGTAAACCTTCTGTTGATTTTCTATTGAAACACGGCGTGCAGTTTACCCTTGATGATCAAGAACAGTTGCATCTAACACGTGAAGGTGGACACTCTCAACGCCGTATTATTCATGCCGCAGATGCTACAGGTCGAGCCATTTCAACTACCTTAGTGGAACGTGCGATTGAAAAAGATAACATCACCATTTTTGAGAATTACATTGCCATCGATTTAATTACCTCTCAAAAACTGGGCTTAGAAGAACAAAATCGTGCATTAGGCCTCTATGCACTCGATGAAAAGACTGAAAAAGTCCATACCTTTTTAGCACCCTTTACCGCGCTGGCGTGTGGCGGTGCCATGAAAGCCTATCTGTATACCTCGAACCCAGACATTGCAACGGGCGATGGTATTGCCATGGCGTTTCGTGCGGGTTGCCGCGTGGCCAATATGGAATTTAACCAATTCCACCCGACCTGTTTATACCACCCGCAAGCACGCTCTTTCCTCATTACCGAAGCAATGCGTGGTGAAGGTGCTTATTTACGTTTACCCGATGGCGAACGCTTTATGTTGCGCTTTGATGAACGTGCAGAACTTGCTCCACGTGACATTGTGGCGCGAGCGATTGACTATGAAATTAAACGTTTAGGTATTCGTCACGTTTGGCTCGACATTAGCCATAAGCCCGAAAGTTTCATTAAAGAACATTTCCCAACCCTGTACGCACGCTTACTTGAACTCAGCATCGACATTACCAAGGAAATGATTCCTGTTGTTCCTGCTGCGCACTATACCTGTGGCGGTGTGGTGGTTGATGAACATAGTCAAACTGACATTGCAGGCCTCTATGCGATTGGGGAAACCTCATATACTGGCTTGCATGGCGCCAACCGTATGGCCAGTAACTCACTATTAGAGTGTTTTGTGTATGGCATGAGTGCAGCAGAACACATCGAAAAAAGTTTTGATATAACTTACCAATCTCCTACTGCCCCATCTTGGGATGACTCACAAGTGATGAATCCTGATGAAGATGTGGTGATTTTGCAAAACTGGGATGAACTCCGTCAAACCATGTGGAACTACGTCGGCATTGTGCGTACTACGAAACGTCTTGAACGTGCGCTACACCGCATTGAAATGTTGAAGCGGGAAATTACCGAGTATTACCAAGATTACCAAGTCAGCAAAAATCTGATTGAACTGCGCAATTTAGTTTTAGTCTCTGAAATGATCGTGCGCTGTGCCATGGAGCGTAAAGAATCGCGTGGTCTACACTACACTTTAGATTACCCTGAACTGTCGAATGAACTGCGTAAAACCGTACTCACCCCTTTCAATTTTAAAGTTGAAACCCCTTTAGTGAATAACTAATTTAAAAAAAGCCTGATTCGTCAGGCTTTTTTATTCAGACATTTTTTAGGATTTGGGTGGAATAGAATAAGTTCCTACCACATGTGCAATGGGTTCATCCTTACCCACTGAATACAACCACACATCCCCAACCACCAATGCTTTGCCAACTTTCATTAACTTACATTCACCGCGGATATTTGTTGAAGCTGCGGGTTTACTTAGAAAGTTGACCGATAAATTGGTGGTCACGGTTAAACCGACCAGCCCAATTTCCCCTAAAATGGCGATATACAATGCATAGTCTGCAAGAGTCATCATGGTTGGGCCTGAAACCGTCCCACCCGGTCTCAAATCGCGCTCATCTACCTGATACACGACTGTTGCTGCGCGCTCAGTGACAGATTCGATACGACATTTTTCTAAACTTTGCGGGAATTCCTTTTCTAAAAAAGCCACAATCTCAGTTAAGTTACTTTTCATTTTTCCTTCAACATTCAGTCCTTTGTCACTGACTATAAAAGAAAAATGCATTTCACTACAGCATGAAATAACATTTCTGGCTTATTTTTTAGTTTAAATATTGCAACGCTTGTGCAAAAACCTGCTCTGGTGACTGGGTCGCATCCAAACGTTTAACCCGCTCAGGATATTGTTCCCATAACTGCTGATAACCTGCTCTAACTTTTTCAAAGAAAGTGGCTTTTTCTTGTTCAAAACGGTCCAAAGCCCCCCTTTCCCGCGCACGAGACATGCCTGTCTCAATCGGGGCATCGAGCCAAAATGTAATATTTGGCATATGGCTGACAAAGTTTTCATTCAGAAGTTGCAGCTTCGACTGGCTTAAACCACGTCCTGCACATTGGTAAGCAAAGCTGGCATCGGTAAAACGGTCACACAATACGGTTTTATGTTTCGTTAAAGCAGGCACGATCAGTTGTTGTAAGTGCTGTGCACGAGCCGCGTACATCAGCAGCAGTTCGGTATCATTCGACATCGACTCTTCATGATTGACTGACAATAATAGCGAGCGAATTTGCTCAGCCATTGGTGTACCACCTGGCTCACGCGTTAAAACAACCTGCTGACCTTGTTGTTCTAGATGCTCATAAATTTTGCGAATCAGTGTGGTTTTACCGACACCTTCTGTGCCCTCAAAACTAATAAACATCTATTCATCCTTCTTGGTTTTTAAAACGCTGAGATATTCTTTTACAGCTTGATTGTGCTGCTCTAAAGTCTCACTAAATGTGTGTCCACCATTGCCCGTTGCAACAAAGTAGATGTTTTTACTGTTATCTGGGTGCATGGTAGCTTCAATGGCTTTTTTACTTGGTAAAGCAATTGGCGTAGGAGGTAAACCATTGATGGTATAAGTATTATAGGCTGTTGGAGTACGCAAGTCTTGGCGGGTAATATTGCCTGTATATTTATCGCCCATGCCATAAATCACGGTCGGATCCGTTTGCAAACGCATGCCGAGTTGAAGACGACGCGCAAACACACCTGAAACTTGCTCCAGTTCGCGGTCAACATTGGTTTCTTTTTCAATGATAGAGGCCATGATCAGGGCTTCGTATTTGTCTTTATACGGCAAATTTGCCGCACGGTTTGCCCACGCTTCATCTAAAGCTTTCATTTGGCGTTTGTATAAATCCGTTAAGATTTTTTTGTCTGACTCACCTTTGGCGAAGAAGTAAGTATCGGGAGCAAAAAGCCCTTCAGCATGCGTATACGGAATATCTAATGCTTTTAAAAGCTGATCCATGGGTAAATTGGAGACTTCCTTTTTAACCAATGCATCCTTTTTCAACGCCTCGATCAGCTGTTTAAAGGTCGTCCCCTCAATCACCAATATACGATTCATCTCGGCATTATCGACATTGGAAATCATATCCAAAACTTGGCGAATACTCATACCTTCACGCACTTCATAAACACCGGCTTTCAAGGTGTCATGAATAAATATTTTTTGGTAAAGCTTTAAAATAATAGGAAAACTAGCCATGTCTTCTTTGGCTAAGCGGTCAATAAAACCGGAATAGGTATCGCCAGAGTTAATTGCCAATAACTGCTTTTTACCCTCAACAGGATAGGACTTAAATAAACTCGACCACAGTACAATCATCAATAAAACAATGATGCTCACAGCAATCAATAACACCCCTTTCATTTTTCGTTGGGGTGGTTGCGTTTTCTTTTTCGATTTGGTTTTGGCTGCGGACATACTACTGCATCTGATTAAGTTGAAGACGATGGAACAAATCTATACACGGCTGAACATCTAAGTGCTGATGATTCAGACTTTTGGCTATTTTCATAGGACTCAAGGCATTGCAGAAAAATAAACTTTGAAAGCGTGGAATTTCTTCCATATCAATCATTCTCAGCTCACAGCTCATTCCTTGTTGCTGCATCCGTGCCAATATTTCGGCACGCATGACACCATGTACGCCATTATAACGAAGTTCGGGACTAATCCATCGATCATTTAGCAGAATGAAACAATTACTACTCACACCTTCAACGACAGAACCTTGCACATCTGTGACCAAAGCTTCCAACCAACCGTGCTGTTCTGCTTCATGCTTGAGTAAGACTTGCTCTAAACGGTTTAAGCTTTTCACACCCACCATTTGCGGCATACTTAACCCCATCGCATGTTGCAGTACCCCTGAATCAATTTCGCTGTATGTCAAAACCTCTGATGCTTGCGGATAGAAAAATACCCAAACGTCAGCAGGATGTGCTGGCAAACTATAACCGCGCTGCCCTTCACCCCGACTAATAATAATTTTCAGCGTTCCGTTTAAGTGTTCATAGGTTTGTTTTAATTGCACGATGCTGCGCTGAATAAAGGCTAAATCTGCTGACAACAACAGTCTTTCACAGGCCAATTTCAAGCGTGCTATGTGTAGAGACTCTAGCTCAATCACACCCTCACGGATACGCGCTGTACTAAAACAGCCATCTCCATAGTGAAATGCACGATCTAATAATTCTATTTGTTTGACTTCTTGTGCATTTTTATAGCAATGCATGCCAATCTACCCTGAAACAATTTTCTGCTTTAGTTTAATGAATTCTAAGCTGAACTCTTTTTCTTTTTTATTCATATAAAATTCATTTTTTATTATTTTTTTAGCAATAAGACTCACAGTATTCTTGCCTCATGTTTAAAAACGTTTAAAATTTGAGGTCTCACATGAGCTTATCTAAGTTAAAAATTGGGGTACTAGCGGCGCTAGTTTCAGTCACATCTTTTGGTGTTGCAGCAAAAGATTTCCTTAACGTGTCGTATGATCCAACACGCGAACTGTATGAAGATGTCAACAAACAGTTTGGCGCTTATTGGAAACAACGCACAGGACAAGACATTAACTTCAAACAATCTCACGGCGGCTCGGGTAAACAAGCCCGTTCGGTCATTGATGGTTTAGGTGCAGATGTTGTGACACTTGCTCTTGCAGCAGATATCGATGTAATTGCTGAAAAAGCGAAACTTTTACCGACAAACTGGCAAAAGAAATTACCCAATAACTCGACACCATATACTTCAACTATCGTGTTCCTCGTCCGTAAAGGAAATCCACAAGGTATTAAAGACTGGGGCGACCTCGTTAAGCCGGGTGTTGGCATTATTACACCAAATCCAAAAACATCAGGTGGTGCACGCTGGAACTACTTAGCAGCTTGGGCTTGGGCGAAACATCAACCTGCGGGTAACGATGCCAAAGCACAAGAATTCGTGCGTAAAATTTATAAAAATACCAAAGTGCTGGATTCAGGTGCACGTGGCGCAACCACAACCTTTGCTGAGCGCGGTATCGGTGATGTTCTCTTAGCATGGGAAAACGAAGCACACTTAGCAATTCGTGAACAACCGGGTAAGTTTGAGATCGTGACGCCTTCGCTATCTATTTTGGCAGAACCACCCGTTGCCATTGTTGAAAAAAATGCGGAAAAAGACGGCAATCTGAATCTGGCGAAAGCATATCTCAACTATTTGTATTCACCTGCAGGACAAGAAATTGCAGCGAAAAACTTCTATCGCCCACGTAATGCAACTGTCTTGAAAAAATATGCAGCCACATTCAAACCGTTGAAGTTGGTGACCATTGATAAAGAATTTGGTGGTTGGAGCAAGGTACAAAAACAGCACTTTGAAAATGGTGGTGTATTTGACCAAATTGTGAAAGCCAATACGACGAAATAAAACCGAGTCCAGTAAATAGCTGTAAGGGAGCATCGACATGATTCATACTGTAATTGTACCAGGCGTGGGTGGGAGTGAACATGACCACTGGCAATCATGGTTACAACGTCAGCTCAAGTCGTGCTCTCGTGTGCAGCAGCAGGATTGGAATAAACCCATACTCCATGAATGGATTGAACAATTTATCAAAACAGTTCAATCCATTCAGGAACCGATTCAAATTGTGGCGCATAGCTTTGGCTGTCTAACGACAGTCGCTGCTTTAGCACAGCATCCTGAACTAAATCAAAACATTAAAAATTTAGTTCTGGTTGCACCGGCCAACCCTGCTCGCTTTGGTGATGCTGGTTTTGCTCGTGATAGCCAAAATGACTATCAACAATATTTCCACCAACTCAAGCTACAAGTTCCTACCCAAATGATCATCAGTGAAAATGATCCTTGGCTCAATTTTCAAGATGCGCTGCAACTGGCAAAAGCATGGAAAATTAGGCCTAAGAACTTGGGCCAAGTCGGACATATTAATGTTGCGTCAGGTTTTGGGCCATTCCCTGAAATTTATGATTTTTTGATTTCAGAAAATGTGCTAAAAAACATTAGTTTTCACAATGAAAGCAAGTATTTATTTAAATTTGCAATTTAACACTGCAAATGATACTTGTGCCGAAATTCAGTTTTATTTGAGCTGACTCTTTTTAGGTCAGCTTTCTCTCTTTGAGGAGTAATCATGTCGCAGCGATCCCGAGTGCTGCCAGGATTTGGTCTTTCTCTAGGCTTTACCCTAGCATATTTGTCATTAATCGTTCTTATTCCGTTGTCCGCTGTTTTTATTAAATCTTTAGGCATAGGTTGGGATGGTTTATGGGAAATTTTAAGTTCAGAACGTATTTTAAAATCTTTGCAGCTCAGTTTTAGTACAGCCCTGATCGCCGCGTTTATTAATGTGGTTTTTGGTCTCCTTCTAGCATGGTGTTTGGTTCGCTATCGTTTTCCGGGTAAACGCATTGTAGATGCCTTGGTCGACTTGCCGTTTGCCTTACCCACCGCTGTTGCAGGTATTGCACTCACCTCACTTTATGCGCCTACAGGTTGGATCGGTCAGTATCTTGAGCCTTTAGGGATTCAAGTGGCCTATACCCCAATTGGTATTACATTGGCACTGATTTTTATTGGTATTCCTTTTGTAGTGCGGACTGTGCAACCTGTTCTCAGTGACTTGGAAACAGAGTTAGAAGAAGCAGCATCAGCATTAGGTGCCAACCGTTTACAGATCGTGACCAAAGTGATTTTGCCGATTTTATTTCCAGCACTCATCACAGGTTTTGCACTTGCCTTTGCACGTGGCGTCGGTGAATACGGTTCAGTGATCTTTATTGCAGGGAACCAACCGTTTAAAACAGAAATTGCGCCGCTCATGATTATTTCACGCTTAGAAGAATATGATTATGCGGGTGCAACCACAATTGCAGTCGTCATGTTGGTGCTGTCTTTTGCCATTTTATTCCTGATTAACTTGTTACAAGCATGGGCAAGCCGTCGTACAGGGAGAACAGCACGATGAATATCAACAGTAATGCGCTTGCTGAAAAGTTACAATCGCGTGATGCAACACGTGAGCCAACTTGGGTTCGCTACACCCTGATTACGATTGCTCTACTGTTCTTTTTAAGCTGTTTGATCTTACCGCTGATTTTGGTGTTCGTTGAGGCCTTTAAACAAGGGGTTGGCGTCTATGCACAAGCCTTGGTTCATCCAGACACTCTCTCCGCAGTCAAACTCACTTTATTAACCGCGGTGATTGCAGTCCCACTGAATGTCGTATTTGGTGTTGCAGCCGCTTGGTGTGTGGCCAAATTTAACTTCCGTGGCAAATCCATCTTGACCACGATTATTGATATGCCATTTTCAGTATCCCCTGTTATCGCGGGCTTAATGCTGGTACTGATTTTTGGTACGCAAGGTTGGTTCGGTAGTTGGCTGATGGATAATGACATCAAAATTCTGTATGCCGTTCCTGCCATTGTATTAGCAACAATCTTTATCACCGTTCCTTTTGTTGCACGTGAACTTATTCCGCTCATGGAAGCCCAAGGAACTGAAGAGGAAGAAGCTGCGATTGTACTCGGTGCATCAGGCTGGCAAACCTTCTGGAAAGTAACCCTACCCAACATCAAATGGGGTTTAATTTACGGCGTCATTCTGTGTAATGCACGTGCCATGGGTGAGTTTGGTGCGGTATCGGTCGTTTCAGGTCATATTCGTGGTGAAACCAATACCTTGCCTCTGCATGTCGAAATTCTCTATAACGAATATACCTTCAGTGCGGCTTTTGCTGTCTCTTCACTCTTGGCGCTTTTAGCGATTGTGACTCTTGTTTTAAAAACATGGGTTGAGATTCGTCAAGAAAAGCAAAACAAACATAATGATTCAACAGTTTAAAGGAATGACCTCATGAGTATTCAAGTTAAAAATATTGAAAAACACTTTGGTGCATTCCATGCGCTGAACAACATTTCCCTCGATTTCCCTGATGGTCAATTGGTTGCATTACTTGGGCCATCGGGCTGTGGTAAAACCACCCTACTTCGTATCATTGCGGGTTTAGAATCGGCAGATCGTGGACAAGTCATTTTAGAAGGTCAGGACGCAACCGATGTGCATGTGCGTGAACGTCAAGTCGGTTTTGTTTTCCAGCACTATGCCCTATTCCGCCATATGACCGTATTTGACAATATCGCCTTTGGTCTCCGCGTTCGCCCACGTGCAACACGCCCATCTGAAGCTGAAATTAAAAAACGTGTCACGCGTTTACTGGACTTAGTCCAATTGGGGTTCTTGGCAGAACGTTACCCAGCGCAACTTTCTGGCGGTCAGCGTCAACGTATTGCACTGGCACGTGCTTTGGCGGTTGAACCACGTGTACTGTTACTAGATGAGCCTTTTGGTGCTTTGGATGCAAAAGTACGTAAAGAGCTCCGTCGTTGGTTACGTACTTTGCATGATGAACTTCATATCACCTCAATCTTTGTAACGCATGACCAAGAAGAAGCTTTAGAAGTCGCAGATCAAATCATTGTGATGAATAAAGGGAATGTTGAGCAAATTGGATCACCCCGCGAGGTTTATGAAAAGCCTGCAACGCCGTTTGTGTTTGACTTCTTAGGTCAAGCAAACCGTTTCGAAGGTCAAAACAACGCAGGGACAATCCAAATTGGTGAAGACCGTATTCAATTAGACTCTTTACGCAATGCACCTTCGGGTGACGTGATTGCCTTTGCCCGTCCAGATGAATTACGTATTCATGCACAGCCGCAAGACAATGCCATCCAAGCAACGTTCGTACGAGAATTATGGATCGCGGGCAAAGTGGTTGCCGAGCTCCATGATCGCCAAGGCAAACTGATTGAAATCTCACTAACTTCTGAAGAAGCAAAATTACACCAATTTAGACCGAATCAAACGGTATGGTTAAGCCCATCAAACTTGCATTTATTTGCAAAACCTGCGGCTTAAGACCAATTGAATGGGGCATGTTAAATGCCTCATTCATCATAAAAGAGATCCAAAACTATGAACTTTCAACAACTCAGAATAATTCGAGAAACGGTGAGACAAAACTTCAACCTCACCGAAGCCTCTGCTGCACTATATACCTCTCAGTCGGGGGTGAGTAAGCACATCAAAGACCTAGAAGATGAATTAGGTGTACAGCTTTTTATTCGTAAAGGGAAACGCTTACTAGGTTTAACTGAACCTGGCCAAGCACTATTGGGTATTGTTGAACGCATGTTGGTCGATGCAGACAATATTAAACGTCTTGCAGATGATTTTAACCGTGTCGATGAAGGTACTTTGACGATTGCAACTACACATACGCAAGCGCGTTACGTGCTACCCCCGATTGTCAATCAATTCAAAAAAGAGTTTCCAAAAGTTCATCTTATTTTGCAACAAGCTAGCCCTGTTGAAATTACCGAAATGCTTCTACAAGGTGAAGCTGATATTGGTATTGCAACTGAGTCACTCACCACTGAGGACAATCTGGCCAGTGTACCGTTCTATAATTGGCAACACAGCATTATTACCCCACAAAGCCACCCACTGGCGAGCAAGCAAAATATTAGCATTGTAGACTTGGCGGAATATCCACTGATTACCTACCACGGCGGTTTCACAGGTCGCTCAAAAATTGACAAAGCCTTTGAAGATGCCGGTGTGGATTTCGACATCGTAATGTCTGCTTTAGATGCCGATGTGATTAAAACCTATGTTGAACTGAATATGGGTGTTGGTATTGTCAATAATGTGGCCTATGACGTTGAACGTGACTATCGCTTAAAACAAATTCCAACTGATATTTTTGGTCTCAATACCACATGGATTGCAGTGCGTAAAGGTCACCTCCTACGTGGCTATGGCTATGAATTTATCTCGCTGTGCTCACCAGATGCAGATATTAAAGCACTGAAAAGAGTAGCTTATCCTGAAGACTAAAACGCTTTTATTCTAAAAAGAGACCTCAGAGTCTCTTTTTTTATTTTTAAAATCATATACTTTAAATGAGTATAGTGTATTATTTGATCAACTGATATAAACAATAGTGAGCAATAACAGTGAGTAAAAATCTGTTGGGCTCTCCATTACTTTGTTTATGTTTCTATTCGTCGGGATCAAGTTTTGCTGCTGCTTTTGAACTGTCAGGTCAAACAATACAACCCTTTTTTGAACATGGAAATTATGCAGAAATTTCTCTGGCTTATATTGATCCAGATGTTTCTGGCCAAGTTCAACATACAGAGATACTGCAACAGTTTGGCATCACTGACTTTTCAACAGGCAATTTAAGCAATAAACAAGTAATGCTGGGAGCTGCGTTAAAACTGCAACTAAATCCTCAATTCAACTTTGCTGTCATTTATGACCAGCCTTTTGCTGTAGACATCGATTATCGCTATCGCCCAAAAATTTACGGTGAAAGTTATGAGGTTGAATCTGCCGATATCGACTTTGAAAGTCATAATCTCAGTTCGCTTTTAGGCTACAAAATCAACCCACAATGGGAAATCTATGGTGGTTTAAGCTATCAAAGTTTTGCAGGCTCTTTAAAAGCGAAAGGTCAGGCCTATTCTGTGTTTGATGGCTATGATGCCGAGTTTAAACAAGATGAAAGCTTGGGCTGGTTAGCAGGTATTAGTTATCAAATCCCTGAATATTATTTTAGAACGTCTTTGACTTATCGCTCAGCGATTAAACATGAAATCACCACAACAGAGTCTATCGAAGTCGGCATAGATACACCCAATGTGATGGAAGTGAAAACACCACAATCTGTAAACCTTGATTTCATGACAGGACTTCCCAATCAAAATATCTTGTACGGGACAATACGCTGGGTAAATTGGCAAGACTTTGTCATTCAACCACCCAAATTTAAAGCTGTGATCGATTATATTGCGATATTTTACCCTGAAGCCACAGACGTTAAACTCATTCAGTACAATGAAGATCAATGGTCTGCAAAACTCGGCTTAGCACACGTATGGAACAAAAAGTGGCTGAGTACTATGGAACTACTCTGGGACTCTGGGATTAATAATCCTGCATCTACCCTTAACCCAAGTGATGGGTACCAAGGCATTGGGCTAGGCAGCATGTACACATATAACACTGAGTTTGATATTGCGGCTGGTCTATATTATTTGCATTTTAAGAAGTCCAAAACATCTTCCGACTCAAATCCACTGGCAAACATTACAGGACTTTCAGCGCTGAATGATAATGATGCATGGATCTTAGGACTCAAGTTAGTCCATCATTTTTAAAGACTTTAGCTAAAATCACACATAAAAAAACGAGCCGAAGCTCGTTTTTTTATGTGTTGATTACCAGTGGTAACTTACACCCAATTTTGCAACTGGCATCCACTCGTATTTATCGTCATTCGCAATTTTACGCGCTTCATTATCAGCAGCAGTTTGACCTGAAGTTGAACCACCGACTTCTTGTAATCCTGTCGCTGTTAAATTCACAGAAGGGTTACCAGTGTAGTAAGCACCTACTTCACCAAATACACCCCAGTTTTGATTAATCTTAGGCGCTAAACCAAAACCTACATATGGAGCAATATCATTTTTATATGCTAAAGAACCATCGACAGAACCACTACCTGATGGAGCATTGAAGTTCTTACCATCAATTTTGATTGTGTCATTTGAATTATTCAAACGTTTGCTCAATGCATAATCGTTATCAATGTAACCTACACCAGCTGCAACGTATAAACCTTGAGCCCATCGATTTGTACTTGTACCCCATGGACGAATCTCAGCATTTAAATAAGCAAGGCTGTTGTCCATATCCATGTCGTATTTGGTGCCATCGATAGACAAATCATCAGACCATGAAATGTCACCACCGTTGTAACCTAAAGCTAAACCAACATATGGGTTAGCTGTCCACAACAAAGCACCGCCATAACCTGTTGTACCGACTTCAGCACGAACACCTGTAGGAATTAATTTATTTTGGTCAAAAGCATAACCATCTTTTACGACTGCATCATCAGCAAAAGCTGTACCTGCGACTGCTGACATTGCTGCTGCGATTGCAACGAAACGTAATGATTTCATGTTTTTTCTCCTCCAATTAAAGATTTTTTTACATCATTTACAATTTTTTGATGAGGTCATCTTAGAACAGTCTCGGACTATTTTTTATTCAAGATTTGGGCTGTTTTTGTTATTTTTTGATACATTTTAGATTTTATTGTTGTTGTATATCGCAATTCTTTACTTAACGCCTCTACTCAAACAGCTCTAAAAGTCTTATTTCCAATCATTCATTATTATTTCCGATCCTATGCTGTTTTTTCATCTATTCTCTGCACAATATAGTGTAAAATCAGGAAAATTTTTTTTCTGGAAGGAAGATCATGTCTCAGCTTTCAACAATTATTGAACAAGCGTTTGAAGACCGTGCGAATTTTACAGCAGCGGACTGTCCTGCTGAAGTTCGTGCAGCAGTTGAAGAAGTCATTGCTGGTTTAGATAACGGGACATTACGTGTTGCTGAAAAAATTGATGGTGAGTGGGTTGTTCATCAATGGGTGAAAAAAGCTGTGCTTTTATCATTCAAACTAAATGACAACAAACCAATTGAGTCATGTGACCTTCAATTCTACGACAAAGTAGATACCAAATTTACAGGTTGGACTGAAGAACAGTTTAAAGCGGCTGGCGTACGTGTTGTTCCTCCTGCGGTTGCACGTAAAGGCTCTTTCCAAGCGAAAAACGTGGTGTTAATGCCTTCTTATGTCAACATTGGTGCATATGTTGACGAAGGCACCATGGTTGACACATGGGCAACTGTTGGTTCATGTGCTCAAATTGGTAAAAACGTTCACTTATCTGGTGGTGTAGGAATTGGTGGTGTTCTTGAGCCACTTCAAGCAAACCCAACGATTATTGAAGACAACTGCTTCATCGGTGCACGTTCTGAAATCGTAGAAGGCGTGATCGTAGAAGAAGGTTCTGTGATTTCGATGGGCGTGTTCATTGGTCAATCGACTAAGATTTTTGACCGTGCAACTGGCGAAATTCACTATGGTCGTGTACCAGCAGGTTCTGTTGTAGTTGCAGGTAGCTTACCTTCTAAATGCGGTACTTACAGCCTGTATGCTGCAATCATCGTGAAAAAAGTAGATGCACAAACACGTTCTAAAACGAGCTTGAACGATTTACTACGCGACGAATAATTTTTAGTTGTCGTACGGAACTCAAGTTCCTCATCTCTACGGTTAAGACTAGCCGTAGAGATTTTTGTTTTTCTAACCTGTGGTTTAATTTTGCTATGAATACGCTTCGATCTTCTGCTATCCCTGTTTCTGATCCTTCTGCGGGTCTACGTATCACGGAGATCTTTTATTCTTTGCAAGGAGAAGCCAACACCTCAGGACTGCCAACAGTTTTTATTCGTTTAACGGGTTGTCCACTACGTTGTACATACTGCGATACGACCTATTCGTTTGAAGGTGGCGAACGCCAATCTTTAGATCAGATTATTCAAACCACGCTTGATTTTAAAACCCCTTATGTCTGCGTGACAGGTGGTGAACCCCTTGCACAGCCCAATGCATTACCTCTAATGCAACGTCTTGCTGACCTCGGCTGTGAAGTCTCTTTAGAAACCAGTGGTGCTTTAGATGTGTCTAAGGTTGACCCACGTGTTTCAAAAGTATTAGATTTGAAGACTCCAACTTCAGGTGAAGTTGCACGAAATTTGCTTTCGAATCTCGACCATTTAACCCAGCACGACCAAATCAAATTTGTAATTTGTAACCGTGAGGATTATGAGTGGTCAAAACAGCAAGTTGAAGACTATAAACTCAATGAAAAAGTCAGCACAGTATGGTTCTCTCCTGCTTTTGCCGTTGAGAAAGGTGCTGCTCGTTTACCTCAACTTGCACGTGATCTTGCGCAATGGATATTAGAAGACCATCTCCCTGTTTGCTTCCAACTGCAACTCCACAAGTTGCTTTGGAATGACGAAACTGGTCGCTAATACATTGCCTATTCATCTTTAATTTATATTTGGAGAATTTGTATGCGCCCTCGTGCCATAGTTTTGTTATCTGGCGGTTTAGACTCAACAACTTGTTTAGCATGGGCGCAAGCACAGTATGACTGTACAGCGCTCAGCTTTATGTATGGTCAACGCTCAACCACTGAGCTCGATGCCGCACGCGAACTGACAAAAAAAGCAGGCGTAGAACATCGTGTCATTAATATCGACTTAGGTAATTTGGGCGGTTCTGCGTTAACAGACCATAGCATTGATGTTCCAGATCATGAACAAGTCGGTATTCCTGTAACTTATGTTCCAGCACGTAACACGATTTTCTTATCTTATGCCCTCGCAGCAGCCGAAGTTTTAGATGCTGAAGCCATTGTGATTGGTATTAATGCTGTTGATTATTCAGGGTATCCTGACTGTCGACCTGAATTTATTGAGGCATTTGCCAACATGGCTCGCCTTGCCACCAAGGTTGGCGTTGAAGGAAAACCTCTTAAATTTGAAACACCTCTGTTACATTTATCCAAAGCAAATATTATTCGCTTAGGTATAGAACATGGCGTAGACTATAGTCAAACGGTGTCTTGCTACCAAGCAGATGACCAAGGACGTGCTTGTGGGAAATGCGACAGCTGCCGTCTTCGTAAAGAAGGTTTTGCAGATGCTGGCGTAACAGACCCAACGCGTTATATACCGTAACGACAAGGTACAGTTTATGAAAAATTTAAAATCAAACATTTTGCTTTCTACATTGGTGTCTGCAGCTGCATTGTTCGCTACAGCTTCAAATGCTGCTGAATCGAACAAATTACAAGAAGCGTATAAAAGCAGCAATGTAAAATCGGCATTAATTAATGTTTGTAAAGAAGAAACTGCAAAAAGCAAAAAGCTTAGCGCAGCAGAAGTAAGCAAATACTGTACTTGTGCAGTTGAAGCTGATGGTAAGTTGACCAATGCACAAAAATGGGAAATCCAAAGTGCGATCAACCAAAAGAAAAGCCCGTCTACTTTAGCTTTTGTACAAAAGCAAAATAACGACTTACAAACATGTTTCGGTCCACAGTTAACAGGTAAATTAAAATCTTTAACTGAAGAAGCAATGAAAGCTGCTCCGAAAAAATAATTCACTGAATGTGAATGAAGCCTGCTCTATGCAGGCTTTTTTATATGTTCAAAATAGATAGAACCTGAAAATATGCTCACCCAATGGAATACACGCGCCCAAAATCGAAAATTTGTTGCGTCATATAGTGGTGGAAAAGACAGCAGCCTTGCTTTATATCAGGCGATGCAAATGGGTGAACCTGTTGCATTAATTGTCATGTTAGAAGAGCAAGGTCTGAAATCACGTTCACATGGAATGTCCCTCGATATTATTCATGCGCAGGCAAAAGCAATTGGGCTTCCCATCTACAGTGCCTCCGCAACGTGGCAAGACTATGAAAACCAGTTCATTCAACTGTTACGAAAAGCTCAAGCTCTTGGAGCAGAAAGTTTAGTCACAGGTGATATTGATTTAATGGCACATGCCGAATGGAATCAATCCGTTTGCGATAAAAGTGAGCTCAGCTTATGTATGCCACTGTGGCAACGTCCGCGTTTAGACATTGTGCATGAGTTTATTCAACTTGGATTTCAAAGCATCATCGTTACGGTCAACTTAAACTTAGGCATGACAGTTGAAGACTTAGGTCAAGTGCTTAGCCTTGAATATGTCGATGAACTGGTTGCAAGAGGCATTGACCCATGCGGCGAAGCGGGTGAATTCCACACTACGGTGATTGATGGCCCAATTTTCAAACATCCACTTTCGGTTGTTAAAGGTGATATTCTGTATCACGAAAATTATGCCTTTTTACCACTTGAATTAGAACAACGCGACATTTAAGGATAGAACATGACTGATACCATCCAACTTCCGAATCAGAATTTCCCAACCACAACAGGTGAAGTGAACTTAACTGAAGTGCCGACTGAATGGCTAATTGTGTATTTCTACCCGAAAGATTCAACGTCAGGTTGCACAACTCAAGCCGTTGGTTTTTCATGTTTAAAAGATCAGTTTGATGCCCTACAAACCACAATTATTGGTGTTTCACGTGACTCGGTTAAAGCGCACCAGAATTTTACAGAAAAGCAGGCTTTAACCATTAATTTAATCAGCGACAAAGAAGAAGTACTGTGTAAACACTTTGATGTGATTAAAGAAAAAAATATGTATGGTAAAAAAGTGATGGGCATTGAGCGCTCAACTTTTATTTTCCATAACGGTAAACTGGTTAAAGAGTATCGTAAGGTAAAAGCTGCGGGACATGCTGAACAAGTTTTAGAAGACTTAAAAGCATTACAAGCTTAATGTACATAAGCCCGCAGATGCGGGCTTTGTTTTTTGTGATTTTTTAATTTATTGTTTTTTATTGCACACACTTTTTATTTCACAAGCAGTGAAATGGCGATCCCCCACATCACCAACGCGATGATCCCATCCAGTACATTCCACGCTTTCGGATTTGCAAAAATGGGGATAAGCACACGAGCCCCATAGCCCAAAGCAAAGAAAAACAACCAAGATGCACACACAGCCCCCAAAGCAAAGTACGCAGGTTGCTCAAACTGAGTTGAAATAGAACCCAGTAAAATAACCGTATCTAAATACACATGCGGATTAAGCCAAGTCAGCGCCAAACACAGCAAAACAATATTCATTAAATGATGCTTTTCAATGGAACTTGCCTCCAAGCCCTGCTGTGATTTGAATGCCCGCAGTGCATGTTGGAATCCATAACAAAACAGGAAAAGTGCCCCCGCCCATTTGGCAAACTGAATAATTTCAGGATAGTGCTCAAGCACTTTTGAAAAACCAGAAACGCCCAAGACAATTAAAATCGAATCCGACAGTGCACAGACAAAACATACCCAAAAAACAAACTGCTTTTTGAGCCCCTGTTTAAGCACGAATGCATTTTGAGCCCCAATGGCAATAATGAGGCTCATCCCGACTGCAAGCCCTTGTACATATGTACTTAACATTTTGACTTTTCAACTTAATTGATGATGTCGGGATTATCTTTCATTTTTAATTAAATTAAGTATTATTTAGAAAATATCAATATAACTAAAATATTTTTAGTTTAAAGTGAGTCCAGATATGCTGAATCATAAACAGTGCGACGCATTTTTAGCTGTGGCAGAAACAGGAAGTTTTGACCTTGCTGCTGAACAGCTATGCATTACTGCTTCAGCCGTCACTTTACGCATACAAAGCCTAGAAAAAAGTTTGGGGCATTTATTAATTGTTCGAGAAAGACCTTGCCGCCCGACACAAGCAGGTCAATCACTGCTGCATTATTTGCAACATAGCCGACTGTTAGAGCAAAGTTTCATTCAGAACCTCACGGGTCATATGAACACCTCTGCTTTTTATCAAATCAACATTGCAACCAATGCCGACTCCTTAGCGACATGGTTGTTGCCCTTGCTACAGTCAACATTAATTGAACAAAAGATCGTGGTGCATTTTCAGGTCGATGACCAATCACAAACCCATCACTTACTTGAAGCCGGTTTGGTGAATGCCTGCGTGACAGATGAATCACAAGCCATGAAAGGCTGTGTAGCCGAATACATTGGCGATATGAACTATCGTTTTGTCGCCACCCCAACATTTGTACAGCAATGGTTTAAACAAGGCGTTAACCGGGAGTCTCTACGTGCAGCTCCTGCACTGATCTTTAACGCAAAAGATCAACTCCACACCGCGCATATCCAACAAAAGTTTGGCCTCAATCCAACTCAATATCCACATCACTTTATTCCGTCTTCCAGTGCATTTTTTGATGCGGTTACGATGGGACTCGGCTACGGTTGGTTACCCTATTACCAAGCCAAACCGCGTTTGCAGGATGGCTCATTGGTTGAGGTGGATCCTCAGCACAATATCGATTTGCCTTTGTATTGGCACCATTGGAAACAGCAGTCGCTGCAGTTAAATGTGCTGACAGATCTCTTGATTGAACAAGCTCACGCAGCGATGAATTAATAAAGCCCTGAATATAGGTCTTTAAGATATGAAGCCCCTATTGCACTTTCCACTGCCCTGACAGTTGAATATTCACTTTTTCGCCTACACCAGCAATGGCTTTTTTCATGCCAAAGTCACTTCGGTTAATCACGGCTGAGGACTGAACATCTAGCAGATTAGCATTATTAGCACTTGGTTTTAAGGTCGTGCTAAAGCTAACAGGCTTGGTAATGCCGCGAAGTGTTAAGTTTCCGAGAATATTATATTGACCGCCACCCAAATCTTTAAAACTGGTGCTTTTAAAGTTAGCGGTTTTGTACTTGGATGCATAAAACAAATCTTCACCCAAAATCATATTTTTCAATGAAGGTTTACTCAAGCTTAGGCTATTTACATCCATGACAAAATTCGTTGAGGCATGCTGTGGTGCTTTGGCATCAAACTGCATGCTGGATTGCACCCGATTAAATTTAGCTCTTACAACGGTCACGCCTAAGGATTTAATTTCAAAGCCTACATTACTCTGAGGCGTCAATGTCCATGACTGGGCCTGCACTTGAGTGCTGAATGCAAATGTAACACCTGCAATCAGCAAAGCATTTTTAATGGCCGTATGACTTGCAATCTGTTTCGTCTGTTGTCTTCTATCCATTGAACTCGATCCTCGTCGAAATATTTTTATTCGAATGAGAACCTTAGTCTAAATTGGATGGGTCCTGAGTTAAAAATTTGTGTTGTAACTGTTTATATATTTCACTTTGTTGGAATTTATGTAAAAACTCACTGGTTCCCAATGGAAACGCCTGCTCTAAAATATCACCTCGATAATAAGCCTCACGAACAGGTGTTGCAGACATCGCGTCTTGTAGACTATCGAGCTCAACCATTTGCCACTCAGGAAAAAGCTGTAAATAATACGAAGAATCATCTTTAAAATGGCCAATCAGTCCAACCTTCGCCTCAGGTGTGACTACATGATTCACTAATTTTTTTACCAATTGCACCCATTTAACATCATTATAAACATCAATTACATGTACAAAGTGAATCCGTTTTTGATGTGCTTCTGAAAAGTTCGATAAAATCATTTCTTCACGTTCAGATGCTAAAAATGGATTTTTCGTATTTCGTTCATTTTGCGCAGAGCCTAAAGCCAAAATGACATTTTGACTTTGCTCTAAAGCAATCTTGATGGTTTGCATATGTGCCAAGTGAAATGGCTGGAAGCGACCAATGAATACGAGATAATCAAATGTATATGGCATAAATCTTTTACTTTTTTATGAACTGGTCAGTTGTGTCGATCATAAAATTATGCGACATAATGAGCCCATAAAATTAAACCAAACTTTCTAGCAAGGATAGTACGATGACACTGAGCTGTATTCAACAACCTCATCAACATTTGAATGCAAAATTAGACAATGGCGTACTGACATTAGCCATTCACCGTCCTGAAGCAAAGAATGCGTTGTATGGCGAACTTTATTTATGGATCGCAAAAGCTTTAGATGAAGCAGATCTAGACAATAGCGTTCGTGCTGTCATTCTACGTGGTGAAGACGCGGACTTTACCGCAGGCAACGACATGCAAGATTTTATGAAATCTGCAGCGCAAAAAGGTCAAGCACCTGCGGCTGAAGGCCCTCCATTTATTTTACTTAAATCTGCGGCAAAATTTTCTAAACCGTTGATTGCGGCTGTACGTGGTGTGGCGATTGGTATTGGGGTAACGATCCTGTTACATTGTGACTTGGTTTATAGCGACAACACTGCCCTATTCCAGATTCCATTTGTAAGCCTTGGTTTATCTCCAGAAGGTGCTTCAAGCAAATTATTGGTAGAACAAGCAGGTTATCACAAAGCTGCTGAATTACTGCTGACCGCTCAGAAGTTTGACAGTGCAACTGCAGTTGCTGCAAACCTTGTCAACAGTATTGAAGATGATGTCTATGCAGCAGCAGCTAAAAAAGCGGCACAATTGTCTGCTTTACCTTTAGCCTCTTTAGTGCAGTCTAAAGCTTTGATGAAACACAATGTAAATGAAATTGTGGCTTGGATTGATCATGAAGCTGAAATTTTCATGGATCGTGTCGGCTCTCCAGAAATGATGGAAGCCGTATCAGCATTTATGCAAAAGCGTAAACCTGATTTCACCCAGTTCAACTAATCCTTCATCGTTGAATGACTAAAAACCACTGTGTTGCATATTACACAGTGGTTTTTTTATTTTCCGTCCCAACATATTTAAGAACCCATTCGGAAAAACTACTTATGTCGAACACTACAGAAAAAAAGCGTTACTTTGAGCCTGCACCACAAGGTATCGATGTTGAAAATTTTAAGAAAGTCATCCAAAGCCGCCGTTCGGTTCGCAAATTTACCAAGAAAGAAATTCCAACTGAAGTACTTGATGACTGTTTAGATTTGGCCCTACTTGCACCAAACTCATCTAACTTACAGCCTTGGACTTTTTATGTGGTGCAGAATCCCACTAAGAAAAAACAGCTGGTCAAAGCTTGTCTAAATCAGCTTGCGGCAAAAACTGCGTCAGAACTGATCGTGTGTGTCGCGCGTACAGACCGTAATGATGAAATGGCAAAACGCAACATTACAGAGTTCCCTTTTCCTGAAGCGCCTGCGACTGTACAGAAATATTATAAGTTCATTCCTTATAACTATAAGACAGGTTACTTAAATGCACTGGGTAACTTTAAGAAAGTGGCTTTCAAAATTGCACGTAGCTTAGACAAACAACTGCCTGTAACTGCATTTAATCAAGCCGATGCAAAACTTTGGGCAAGTAAAACCACAGCTTTAGCATGTGAGAATCTAGTGCTAGCTTTACGTGCCTATGGTTTCGATAGTTGTATGATGGAAGGTTTTGATGAGCCTTTGGTTCGTAAACTGTTAAATCTAAATGATCAGCAATACCCTGTGATGGTGATTGGTGCAGGTGAGCGTGCAGAAGACGGTGTGTTTTTCCCGCAGTATCGTTTTGATCGTGAGTTATTTATTCAGAAGGTTTAGCTGCTGTCTTAATTACAGTGATTGCAAAAGTTTGATACGCGTTAAGGTCATCAGCAACTGTTCGAGCTAACCTAAATACCTATCATAGAGTTTCTGCGACTTATTTAATCAAATGATGAAAGCAGTCGAGTTTTGCTGATGACAATGGTTTTGCCTACTTTTCCCGAAAGAAAAGTAGGTCGAACCGAAGGTTAAAGTCTCAATTAAATATTAAACCTTAAGACTCCGCCACAAACTTCTTTTAAGATTAAATATCCACGATTTGAATAAACTCAAAAGCGGGTTCTTCATAGGGATGACTTAATTTTAAAGCCTTTGTCACAGCAGAAGCTTTTTCCTCTGGAACAATGGTTTCCACCCGCCACTCTGGAATTTGCTCCAAAGCATCTAACTGACCTATAAACGGATTTGCGTCTTTTACAGGTTTAAACTGCCCTGTGCCCAAAACTTGCCATGCACAGTGTTCATAATTCCCTATACCACCTGCTCCTGCTTCAAAAATCGCAAGTTTGGTGGATTCAAGATGAGATTCGGGGACATAGTAGATGAGTTTGAGCATAGCGCTTTAATGTAGATTTTATTAATATCACATCAATCATATTGATCGACTGTACCTATGTCTAATAAAAATATTGCCCGTGAACTTGCTTTAACAACAACTGAAAATTTAGCAGATGAAATTATCTTTAAAACAGCCAATACTCTGCTAGAAGACACAATTAAATCTATCCCTTTTGCATCTTTAATTACAGGTTCAATTGAAAGCTATACTAAATTTCGTACTTTGAAAGAACAAAAACAATTATTAGCTTTTATTGAAGAAGCAGAAAATATAAATGTTGGGTTTATCGAAAAGTTTTTTAAAGACAAGGACAATTTAGAATTAAGCATTGAAATTTTAGGAATACTTGATCAAACCTACCTAGAAAAACAAGCAAAAATGATAGGCCGTGCTTCTGTACTGTTTAAAAACCTTAGTATTTCAAAGCAAATTTTTGATAAATATACATATATTATTACTAGATTAAATAGCCATTTAATTTACCTAATAGAGGAAATTTACACCATAGAAACCAATCGTGATGATCCTGAATTCGAATATGATATTAAAAATCCCAATATGGAATTAGTAAACTTTGGTTTTTTAATTGAGGTACCGTCACAACTTTATCCTGGTTCAACACAAATTTCTCAATTTAAAAAGACCAGTGACTTTTACTACTTTTATGAAAACATTTTCAAAGGCTAAATTCAATCACATGACTTGTGACATAGATGTCGCCCGTCAAACTGTGAACAAGGATGCCCCATCAGACGAACAAAGGGCTTTTGTTACTTTTCGCCCATGAAAAGTAAAGTCATATAGATATAAATTTTGTTTAAAATTACGCCAACTAAAAATGCAGTCTATTTTATATAAATAGTACATTCAATAAAAAACCGCCTCTCGGCGGTTTTTTTATATTCTCAAAATCACATCTGCAACATATACCCCAAAATCAAAAAGATCAATTGCAAGCTCAAAATCACAGCAAACAACTTCCATCCTTTTTTACGTAACGCAGACTTATCGACTGCTTCGTATGTAACTGTTTTAATCATGTCATCACCTCATACATAAGTGTTGATACTGAAATTGTTTAGTAATCCATCTTTCTTCTATTTTGCATGATATTTGTGCACTTATTACACAATATCACTTTCACATAAATATAAAAGCAAAATCTAAACCAACTTCAACGGGAGAAATAAAAATTCAAAAAACAAAAAAATTAATTCAATAAAAAAGCCACCCGAAGGTGGCTTTTCAAAACACAGACTTCAAATTAACCAATGAACTTACGTGCATTACGGAACATACGTAACCATGCACCATCTTCCGTCCACTCTTCAGGCTTCCAAGAATGCTGTACCGCACGGAAGTTACGTTCAGGGTGCGGCATCATAATCGTTGCACGACCATCTTTCGATGTGACACCTGAAATCGCTTCTGGTGAACCATTCGGGTTCATTGGATAGTGTTGAGTCGGGTTCCCTTGGCTATCGACATAACGCAAGATCACTTGATTGCCTGCATTTAATGCAGCCAAGTTATCCGCGCTTGTTACCACACGACCTTCACCATGTGCAACTGCGATCGGCAGGATTGAACCTTCCATACCTTCTAACAATACAGAGTTCGATTTTTCAACACGAACGTTTACTGCACGCGCTTCAAACATCTCAGAAGTGTTGCGGTGGAAACGCGGCCAAGCTTCAGCACCCGGAATCAGTGGCGCCAATTGCGACAACATTTGACAGCCATTACAAATACCAAGAGAGAACGTTTCGTCACGATTGAAGAATTTTTCAAATTGGTCACGAAGTTTTGGGTTGAACAAAACTGATTTCGCCCAGCCACCACCAGCACCCATTACGTCACCGTAAGAGAAACCACCACATGCCACAAGACCTTCAAAGTCATCTAGGCTGATACGACCTGCAAGCAAGTCGCTCATGTGCACGTCTACAGTATTGAAACCAACTTTGTCGAATGCCGCAGCCATTTCAACATGACCGTTTACGCCTTGTTCACGTAAGATCACCATGTTTGGACGGCGTTCGTTGATGTACGGCGCTTCGATTGGCTCGTTCAAATCAAATGTAGGTTTTGCAATAATACCTGCATGTGATTTGTCCGTGATCAATGCAAATTCTTGATCCGCTGTTTCCACGTTATCACGTAGACGTTGAATCTGATGTGACACTTCAGTCCACGCCACTTGCAAGTCTGCACGTTCAAGCACTAAGCCATTTACAGTCAATTGATCTGTATTATTTACAGTACCAATAACCGCAATTGCATCGCGTAATGTAGATGCCGCAACTTCTTCTGCAAGTGTTGCCCAATCAGACGCGCTGATTTGAAGCACTGCACCAATTTCTTCTGCAAATAGACTTTCAGTTGATTGATCTTCTAAAGCCACACCGAGACGTGCCGCAAACATCATTTCCGCAACAGTTGCAAGCAAACCACCATCACCGATGTCGTGGTAAGCCTTAATTAAGCCGCGGTTATTCCAGTCTTGAACCAATGTAAAGAAAGCTTTGAAGTCGTCAAAACTATCCACATCAGGTGTCACTGAACCAATCGCTTTATAGACCTGAGCAAGGATTGAGCCACCTAAACGGAACTGACCTTTAGAAAGATCGATACGGACAAGTACTGATTCTTCATTTTTCAATTCAGGCGTTAAGGTTTTACGTACATCAGTCACAGGAGCAAAGGCTGTGATTACACCTGACATCGGTGAAGTCACCGATTTGTCTTCGCCTTCATCATTCCAAGTCGTACGCATTGACAATGAGTCTTTACCGACTGGAATTGCAATACCGAGTGCAGGACACATTTCCATACCGATGGCTTTTACACCTTCGAATAAAGCTTGGTCTTCACCTTTTTGCCCTGCCGCCGCCATCCAGTTTGCAGACAATTTAATGTCACTGATCTGGTCGATTTTTGCAGACATAATATTTGAAATCGACTCTGCAACCGATAAACGCGCAGATGCCGCAGGATTTAACAAGGCAACAGGCGGACGTTCACCCATCGCCATTGCTTCACCTGTATAGCCTTGTAAGCTTGTTGTGGTTACTGCTGCATCTGCAACAGGAACCTGCCAACGGCCTACAAACTGATCACGTGCAACCATACCTGTAATTGAACGGTCACCAATGGTGATCAAAAATGATTTCGATGCAACCGTTGGATTTTTAAGTACACGGTAAATTGCATCTTTCAAATCTGTGACTTTAGATGCATCAAAGTCGTCACCTTGACGTTCAATCGTTTCATACGAACGACTCATACGTGGTGTGCCACCTAGCATGACCTGCATTGGCATATCCACGGCTTTGTTTTCAAACAATGGATCTTCAACAGTTAAGTGACGTGCTTCAGTCGCTTCACCCAATACTGCAAACGGACAACGTTCACGTGCACAAAGTGATTCAAACAGGCTTAAAGAACTTGGACGAATAGCTAAAACATAACGTTCTTGCGCTTCGTTTGACCAAATCTCCATTGGAGACATGCCCGGCTCAAGCGATGGAATCTTACGCAAATCAAGAATCGCACCCAGTTCGTGGTCATTCACCAACTCAGGCATTGCGTTAGAAACACCACCTGCACCCACGTCATGCACAGACACGATTGGGTTGAAGTCTTCCATACGCCAGCATGCATCAATCACTTCTTGGCAACGACGTTCCATTTCAGGGTTTTCACGTTGTACAGAAGCGAAATCTAAGTTTTCACCGAGTTTACCGCTGTCTACAGAAGATGCAGCACCGCCACCAAGACCGATCAGCATTGCAGGGCCACCAAGGACGATCAATAAATCGCCTGGTTGAATCGCATCTTTTTCCACGTGGTCTGGACGGATATTACCGTAACCACCCGCAATCATAATTGGCTTATGGAAGCCTTTCACATCGCCATTCACGTTTTGTTCAAAAGTACGGAAGTAACCGTTTAACGCAGGACGACCAAACTCGTTATTGAACGCAGCACCACCCAACGGCCCTTCAATCATAATTTGAAGTGGAGATGCCATACGAGATGGTTTACCGTAGTTTTCTTCCCAAGGCTGTTCAAAGCCCGGAATATTTAAGTTTGAAACCGTAAAGCCTGTTAAACCTGCTTTTGGTTTACCACCACGACCTGTTGCGCCTTCATCACGGATTTCACCGCCTGAACCGGTCGCAGCGCCCGCAAATGGCGCAATCGCTGTTGGGTGGTTATGCGTTTCCACTTTCATGAGGATGTGAGCGGCTTGACTCTTGTATTTATAAACGTGGTGACCAGTCGCTTCATCTTTCTTTGGATAGAAACGCTGAGTATCAAAACCAACGATCACCGAAGCATTGTCTTTATATGCTGACAATACATCTGTTGGTGATTCTTTATAAGTATTTTTAATCATTTGGAACAATGACAATGGCTGTTTTTCACCATCAATTGTCCATTCAGAACCAAAGATTTTATGACGACAGTGCTCTGAGTTTGCCTGAGCAAACATCATCAGCTCGATATCGTGCGGATTACGACCGAGCTTGTTAAAAGCAGCAACTAAATAATCAATTTCTTCATCAGAGAGTGCAAAACCAAACTCAGAGTTCGCCTTCACTAAAGCATCTTTGCCCTGACCTAAAATGTCGATTGCATTTAAAGGTTTTGGAGCCGTTTCAGAGAACAATGCAGCAGCGTCTTCAATTTGATTGAACACACTTTCAGTCATACGGTCATGTAAAACTTGTTTTACTGCATCCGATACTTCAGAAATACCTTTTAAAGTAAACAAAACACCGCGTTCTAAGCGGTGTATCGGGGTATTACAGTTAGCAAAAATATCCGTTGCCTTTGATGACCACGGCGAGATTGTACCTACACGTGGCGTCACAAGGACTTGAACTTCATCACTTGTCGCTTCGCGAACTTGGAAGGTTGCGCCATCATTTAATAGCTGCAAAGCAGATTGCTGTTGTTGCTCGTCGAGCGCTTGGTCGAAAAGGTAAACCCATTGGCTTTCTATTGATTGAACAGAACTGATAGACGATAGACGTGTTAAAAGTTGTGTTTGCTTAAAAGAAGAGTGTGCAGGTGCACCGGCAACGATAAACATGCTGTTTTTGGCTCCACGGGCAGGTCTAGACAACCTACCTCAATGTGACTTGAAGAGAGCGCATATTCTACTGTGAATGCAAGTTTTGAGCTAGTCATATCAGACTTAAAATATGCTGAAATCGTGGTTTTAAATGTCCGAATTTCTTTGACTTTCGCTGCTAAACATGATTAGTAACAATTGATTTACTTGACTGAATATATGTACTCGCCTGTTTTCGGATCTTCTTTAGCAATGATGCCGTTCTTTTTATAAAACATATTCCCACATTGAAGCTCTTCATCAATTTCACCATCTATTGCATAAGGAAGTTGCACATTCACTCGCTTTAAATAAGGATGATCAAAAGCTGGTTCGATAAAAAATGCATCTAAACTTTCCATGTTATAACAAACATAGATTTGCTCAGGTGTACCGTTTTTATTCAGGTCAATGCTAAAGGTGTGATCAGAATTTTGTACTATTCGATCATTTTTCAATGATACAAAATTAACTAAATCACCTTCTCTATCAATTTCATAGGAATATTTTTGATTTTCATCCTCTGAGCCACCATTACAGTTTTTAATTGGTTTTCCAATTTTAACTTTTTCGGATTGAAGCTCTTCTTTGGTAAATTTAGATTTACCATTTATTTCATTACTGAGCAAAATCGCCCAATAATTTTTCCCCTCTGCGCGTGGAGCATCTGTCCAAATACAATTTTTAGCAATGAACTGATCGCCCTCTTGTTGAAAGGCAAAAGTAGCGATAGGTAAATCTTGGATCACTTTATTTTCAACCGATAAGTTTGGTTTAACTTGAGAAACTTTTGATTCAACTTTTTCAGATGCAGTCATCTGTTTATTTTGATTAGGTTGGCTGCAAGCGGATAATAAGATACTGATAGCTAATAATAAGCTTTTATTCATATTTTTCTCAGGCTCATAATAAATAGGTTCTGGATCCCATCCATTGTGGAAAATCAATAGTCGTTTACACTCAAGATATAAAATAACTGATTTCAAATCTTTATATAGGGTGTGTTGACACTTTTAGCTTAAAAAAATAGCGAAGTAGTAAAATCAAATCGCCAAACCCAATTTTACTATTCGCTATGCCTCGTAC
>Ga0208704_100052_pt1 | contig 44198 bp, 35 predicted proteins | sample DeeseametaMP0144_FD_184221 | JGI IMG/M metagenome (GOLD analysis project Ga0208704, IMG submission 184221) | Marine microbial communities from the Deep Atlantic Ocean - MP0144 (SPAdes) | ecosystem: Environmental > Aquatic > Marine > Oceanic | place: West of Cape Verde, Atlantic Ocean | collected...
GCAAGCGGTGCATCAATAGACTGAGAAGCGGTAGAGTCTGATGGCGCAGCGCTATTGGTTTGAGGCTGTGCTTGCGTCTGAGAGCCACTAGCAGGTGTAACGCTCGTCAGCGTACCTGAAGGTGCCACTTCTACGCGATACACTCTTCCATCTACGTTTACGTCGTAAGTTTCACTCGCGGTAGCCCCTTGTGAGCTAGACTTGGCTTCAGCAGGCTTAGGCGCACTCGAGCTTTGCGACTCTTGCGCGCTAGGTGCAGGTTCAAACGCATCAGGGTTGCCGCGGTTTTCGATAAACTTTAGACCTATCTGCGGGAATAAGGCATAAGTCAAAACATCATTAATTTTATCGTCTGACAGCGATAGTTGCTTTTTCTCAGCCAGTTCATCAAGCTCTTTACTCAGTGTATCCAGCTCTGGTGCAATATTGTCAGCAGGGCGACATGTCACGGGCTCTGCGCCATCAAGCACACGCGCCTGCAACTCCTTGTTTACTGGTGCTGCGGTAGCGCCATATTCACCTTTGAGAACGCCTGCGGTTTCTTTTGTAATGCTTTTGTAACGCTCGCCGGTGAGTACGTTAAGCACTGACTGCGTGCCCACGATTTGTGAGGTTGGCGTAACAAGAGGAATGAACCCAAGATCTTCCCGTACCCGTGGAATTTCTTTTAACACTTCTTCGAATTTATCTTCAGCGCCCTGCTCTTTAAGCTGACTTTCCATGTTGGTTAGCATTCCGCCCGGTACTTGAGCCAAAAGAATACGTGCATCTACCCCTTTGAGACTGCCTTCGAACTTGCTGTATTTCTTTCTTACCTCTCTGAAGTAACTGGCAATGTCTTCAAGCTCAGGCAATGAAATGCCCGTATCGCGCTCAGTACCTTCTACGATAGAAACCATGGTCTCAGTTGCGCTATGACCATAAGTCATGCTCATTGAAGAAATAGCCGTGTCCAGCATATCAATACCGGCATCGATAGCTTTTTGATACGTCGCCGTACTCAACCCTGTTGTGGCATGGCACTGCATGGCAATAGGTACATCAACCGTTTCTTTTAATCCGGTAATCAATGCCTCGCACTCGTACGGTTTTAAAAGCCCAGCCATATCTTTTACGCAGATAGAATGAACCCCTAGGTCTTCAAGCTGTTTCGCCATTTCGAGCCAAAGCTTAAGATTGTGCACAGGACTTACCGTATAAGAAATTGTTCCTTGCGCGTGAGCGCCACTGTCTATGGTCGCTTTTATTGCGGTTTTCAAATTCCTAATGTCATTCATGGCATCAAAAATTCTAAATACATCTACGCCACTTTCGTGAGCACGCTCTACAAAGCGAGTGACAACATCGTCAGCATAATGGCGGTAACCCAATAGGTTTTGACCACGCAACAGCATTTGCTGTTTCGTGTTAGGCATGGCTGCTTTTAGCTTTCTGATGCGCTCCCAAGGGTCTTCCCCTAAATAACGAATACAGGCATCAAATGTAGCACCACCCCAAGATTCAACTGACCAAAAGCCAGCTTTATCTAGTTTTTCCGCTATGGGAAGCATATCTTCAATACGCATGCGCGTAGCAAGAAGGGATTGGTGGGCATCACGCAGAACCAGCTCGGTAAGGGCCAGAGGCTTAGACATGGTAACTCCTGATTAGGCTTTATTTTTTAGAATTTTGGCGATGGGTATGAATTGCGGCAGAAATAGCTGCGATAACGTTTCCGTCTATTCCTGGTTGTACCGCTTGATTGTTTCGACTCAAATTAGCTGAAGGCCCTTTTAAATGAGCTGTAGGCTCTGCTGTTTCACCGGGAAAGGCTTCACAAAATCGGGCAATGAGATGAATACCCACAATAAGAAGTCCTAAGAATGAGAAAACAAATACCATTCCTATAAGCATAAGAGAACCTGCTTCAAAGAGCAGGCTAGCGACGGATCCCGAATCCATATTCAATCCTGTTGTTATTTTGTACCTGAATAAGTATCACGTGGTTTTTCAAAACACAACAAAGCAGCATAAAAAACCACTTTAAAATGAATAAAACCCGCCAAAATGAAACTTAATGCATTATTTTTTAATAAATTTGCAACAAAAGCATATTTTAGGAATTAGCATATGCGTTGCCGATGCCAGCAATCTACGTTTACGTTCATCTATACTCACGCCTTAATGAAAGCCTATATTTTCCGTAAAGTCACTGTCTAGCTGTTTAGCGAAATCTTTCGCATGCATCGCCACTAATTCTAGCTGCATATGTCGTTCATCCTCGGGTACGTAAGCAGGCACATTTACTGGGTTTCCCTCACAGTCCACCGCCATAAAAGTTATAAAACAGCGATTTGCGACAGACGTAGTGTTTTCCGTGGCGTCGCCCGATTTAACCACAACATAGATATGCATACTTGACGCACCAGTGTGTACCAACGATGCGGTTATCTCAACTAGCTGGCCTACTTTTATAGGTTTTATGAAACGTATGCCATTGGCAGACACCGTGACGCAGTAACATTTGGACCACTGCGCGGCACAGGCATAGGCTGCTTGGTCAATCCATTTCATTACAATGCCACCGTGAACGTTACCGCCAAAGTTTACGTCGGTAGGTTCTGCTAAAAATCGAAAAGTAGTAGATGGATGTGCCATAGCGTACCTCGCGCTTTACTGCTGTTAGACACATTAAGTTTAGCTTGAATTTTGAACAGCGCGCTTAGACGAAAGTGGAGAGAACAAAAATAAAAGGAGTAGAAATGAAAAAACCCACCTAAAAAGGTGGGTTTTTCAATATGGCGCGTGTGGAAGGATTCGAACCTCCGACCGCCTGGTTCGTAGCCAGGTACTCTATCCAGCTGAGCTACACACGCGTAAACTTGTGTACTTTTGAATTCTACCTCAAAAGGTGGCGCTTTAAAATAAGTGGCGCGTGTGGAAGGATTCGAACCTCCGACCGCCTGGTTCGTAGCCAGGTACTCTATCCAGCTGAGCTACACACGCGCAAAACTTGTTGTTGGCCGTCACTGCCAACGAATAATGGCGGAGAGGGAGGGATTCGAACCCTCGATACGCGTATATGCGTATGGTTCCTTAGCAGGGAACTGGTTTCAGCCACTCACCCACCTCTCCTTGACTGCGGGGTGCATTTTACGGATTCATTGGCCTGAGTCAAACCTTTTTTATAAAGAAATTGTTCACCCGCTGCCATTTTAAACGATTCGAGCAAAAAACCAGTAATTTGTTCGCAATACAAGCAATTAAACCGAATTTTATTTAACGATGCTCGTTAATTTGCATTTGAATATGCGCAGCTTCATTGCAGTTTTAACTGACCCGCCTTAATAATTTAGTCAATTTTTCAAAAATAATATCAAAAAGTTTTGAATTTATTTGTTCAAAACCAAGTACGCTGATTCGTATTACTTACTTAAGTTATTTAAAAACGCTCCAAAACCTCGAATAAAGCGCTAAATATCTCGATGTAAAAACCGTCCAACCAGAAGGCATAGTACAAGAAAAAAGCTGTGCACGACCCAGAAAATTAACTAGCTCGTTAGCGCAAGACATCACAGCGTCATTTCTGTCGAAATAGACCAGAAACAATAGACTTGCGCTAAAGCCCGATAAGATTTACTCACTTAAAACAAAAAAGGCCAGCGTAAGCTGACCTTTTCCTATGAAGCGTATTATGCAATTATTCTGCAGAGCCTGGCTGACCGCCTTTTTCTGCTTGAATGCGCATGTATATCTCTTCACGGTGCACAGAAACTTCTTTTGGTGCATTCACACCGATACGTACCTGATTCCCTTTTACGCCTAGTACGGTAACGGTCACATCGTCACCTACCATAAGCGTTTCACCAACTCGACGAGTCAAAATAAGCATTCTCTTGCTCCTGTTCCTTAATACTGAACATCATCCATTAAGATTTGCCAACCCATCGGCACGACCCGATGGAAGCGACAGTGATTCCATGTTTCTGCGTCACTTCAGAAACTCACTGTTATACACAAAAATAATTATAGCTTATCTTGTAACCAAGCGTTAACCGAATCTAGCGCCTGGCCCAAGTTTTCAGGCTGGTCACCGCCTGCCTGTGCCATATCTGGACGACCGCCCCCTTTGCCACCTACTTGTGATGCGACAAAGTTAACTAGCTCGCCCGCTTTAACTTTACTAGTGAGGTTTTTAGTAACGCCAGCAATAAGATTCACTTTCGCGTCATTAGCCACACCTAATACTACGATCCCCTCACCAATTCGGTTTTTAATGTCATCCATCATTGAACGCAATGACTTTGCTTCAACACCTTCCAAATTCGCAATAAGAACTTTAACGCCATTTATCTCTACTGCATTACTAAGCATATCAGCACCTTGCTGACTCGCCAGTTTTTGTTTCGCAGAATTGAGCGCTTTTTCTAGTTCTTTAGTCTGATTTTGTAGAGAAACTACGCGATCAAGTACATTTTGGCTGTCTGTTTTCAATAACGCAGACAATGAAGACAGTGTCACTTGTTGGGTTTGCACGACTTCAAGTGCATGCTCGCCAGTAACTGCTTCGATACGTCGAACGCCCGATGCAATACCCGCTTCACTGGTAATTTTAAACAAGCCAATATCACCAGTACGTGTAACGTGAGTACCACCACATAGCTCAACAGAGAATGGCCCCATGGTTACCACGCGAACTTTTTCGTCGTACTTTTCACCAAATAACGCCATTGCGCCTGATGCTTTGGCTTCATCCAAATCCATTAGTTCAGTTGCTAACGTGTGGTTTGCACGTATTTCTTGGTTAACTCGTCTTTCAATCTCAGCAAGTTGCTCAGCCGTTACTGCCTCAAAATGCGAGAAGTCAAAACGCATGCGCGGCGCTTCAACCAATGAACCTTTCTGAGTTACGTGCTCACCTAAAATTTCACGCAGTGCTGCATGAAGTAAATGCGTTGCGCTGTGGTTCTTTTTAATGGCTTCACGATTTGCTGCATCAATCGCTGCGGTTGCCGTATCACCTTTAGATACCGAACCTTTAGCAATACCTTTGTGTGCAAACGCATTACCCATTTTTTGGGTGTCGGTAACGATGAATTCACCGTTTGCCACGCGAAGCACACCTTTATCTCCAGCCTGACCACCACTTTCAGCGTAGAATGGTGTGCTGTCTAATACCACAACGCCTTCTTGACCGTCTTCAAGCTTCTCAACAAACGCATTGTCGGCAATAAGTTCAACCACATTCGCCTGGCCTTCTACATCGGTGTACCCAGTAAATGAGGTTGTGTGGTCAATGGCGAGTTTACTATTGTAGTCTGCACCAAAGTTGCTAGCCTGCTGTGCACGGGCACGCTGTGCTTGCATAGCAGCTTCAAAACCTTCTTCGTCAATCTTAAGGTCGTGCTCTCGTGCTACATCATTGGTTAAATCAGTAGGGAAACCATAGGTGTCGTAAAGCTTGAACACTACGTCACCCGGGACTGTGTCGCCTTCTAGAGTTTCTAATGTATCGTTTAGGATAGCCATACCACGGGCTAACGTTTTGCTAAACTGCTCTTCTTCAACACGTAGTACTTTTTCAATAACCGGTAGCTGGTCTACAAGTTCTGGATACGCTTCACCCATTTCTTTGGCAAGTGATGCCACAAGTTTATAGAAGAAGATATCGTTTGCGCCAAGCTGATAGCCGTGGCGAACAGCGCGACGAATAATGCGACGTAATACGTATCCGCGCCCTTCATTTGATGGCATAACGCCATCGCAAATTAAGAAGCTGCACGAACGAATGTGATCGGCGATAACCCGTAGCGATTTATTTTCTAAATCTTCGCTTCCAACAATTGATGCTGCTGATTTGATCAAGTTTTGGAAAAGGTCGATCTCGTAGTTGCTGTGCACGTTCTGCAAGATAGCGGAAATACGCTCTAGGCCCATACCGGTATCGATTGAAGGCTTAGGGAGTGGCTCCATGGTACCGTCAGCTTGTTTGTTAAACTGCATAAATACCAGGTTCCAAATTTCGATAAAGCGGTCGCCGTCTTCTTCTGGTGTTCCCGGAGGACCTCCCCAAATGTGCGCACCGTGATCGTAAAAGATTTCAGAACAAGGACCACATGGACCGGTATCGCCCATAGACCAGAAGTTATCTGACGTGCTAATGCGAATAATCTTTTCTTTTGGAACACCAATATGGTTTTCCCAGATGTCGAAAGCTTCGTCATCTTCAGAATAAACGGTGACTAAGAGCTTTTCTTTTGGCAAACCAATTTCTTTGGTAAGGAAATTCCATGCAAACTCTATCGCTTCTTTTTTGAAATAATCGCCAAAGCTGAAATTACCCAGCATTTCAAAAAAGGTATGGTGACGCGCAGTGTAACCTACGTTCTCAAGGTCGTTATGCTTACCACCTGCGCGAACGCAGCGCTGTGACGATACCGCACGGGTATAGCTGCGTTTTTCCGCACCTAAAAAACAGTCTTTAAACTGGTTCATGCCCGCGTTGGTAAAAAGAAGTGTGGGATCATCTGCCGGAACCAGTGACGAGCTCGCCACCGCTTGGTGGCCATGGCTTTTAAAATAATCGATAAACTTGTTACGTAAGTCAGCAGTTGATAATGTCATTGAAAACCTAACTTCCTTTATTCTATTTTTGAAACGTGCGATTTGCCTGTTCTAATGAGCTTTATAATCGGGGCAGTTTGCGAATACGCAATACGCTTATCCTCGCTATAATTCTCTGGATAATTAAAATGCACACAAATTTGCGCAACAATACCATGGATAACGCAATTTTGTTAAGTGTAACGGGGAGAAGATAGGCTCAAATTTCACTTTAAGTAGACGAAAATAGCCAGTATTCATAAAACGAATCGCCAACGGCATCTATTTGTCGGTAAACAAGAGCATAAACCAGCCGTTTTAGCTAGATTCGTTTGCGCTTACCGCATATTCAATGTGATCTTGGTAAAAGCCACGATATTGAAGAAATTGTTTCTGCTTTTGTCTCAACGCGAATTCGGTTTCATAAAACTCGCCAAACTTTTTCTCTTTTACTTTTTTAGCACTTTCAAACCAGTCAGCGTCAATCTCTCTCATTGCGTGTTCTGCAGTACTTTCATCTACACCGTATTGCTGTAAGTCTAATTTAATTGCGCGGGGTCCCTTCCCTTTTAAATACAGTGCGCGAGCTCGGCTTTCTGCAAATCTAGCATCGCTTTGGATATCAGCATCTTTGAATTCCTCCAGAATAGGCATGAAAGCATCACTCGCTATTCCCTTCTGCTGCAACTTTCGCATAATCTCGTTAAAGCTATGCTCTCGTCGTGCCAGCATGCGAGTAATCGCGTCGGTAATGATTTTTCGGTCGAACTCTGACATTTTTGTAAACTTACTCTTCTGTATTAAACGTAGAAACCGCGTTATTTTAGCGTTAATTACTCGTACATTGCGACTATCTAGCGTTTTACGCACTTAACCTCTACATGATGTAAACTGCATGACAGCATCCAACTATCGCATAACAATAATAGATTCGATTGAACAGATCTCTAAAGAGCGCTGGCAATACCTCGCAAAAGAATCGGGTCCTTTCGTTTCTTATGAATTTTTACATGCGCTAGAACGCAGCGGCTCGTGCAGCAATGAATCTGGGTGGCAGCCTTGCCATATTGCTATAGCGCAGAGCCAGCATGGGGCTGTTAATCTCGTTATTCCCGGCTACCTGAAAACTCACAGCTACGGTGAATACGTGTTTGACCACGCATGGGCTAATGCTTATGCACAGCACGGTCTCGACTATTATCCTAAATGGATATCGGCCATCCCCTTCACGCCCGTAACAGGCTCTAGACTACTTTCTGATGGGCACATTGCGCTTACTCCGTCACTTTTAAGTGAACTAGAAAATACATTAACAGCGTATGTAGATTCCGTATTTGGTGAGGCTTTATCTTCTTTTCATTGGCTATTTGCTAATGAAAGCACCTCGGCTCAAATCACCAGCAGCGGTACTCCCAAGCCAAATGACTTTTCCATTGAACAACTTCGAGATCAATCCGACACGCTAAACCGTTACCTGACCCGATACGCGGTTCAGTTTCAGTGGCATAACTACGGTTATGGTGATTTCGACGATTTTCTTAACGCGCTTACCTCCCGCAAAAGAAAAGATATCAAGAAAAGTCGACGTAAACTGAACGAGCAAGGCGTCCGCTTTACCCATCATACCGGCAATGAGATTAGTCCAGAGACACTGCAGTTTTTCACAAAGTGTTACAAAGCAACCTATTTAAAACGAAGCGGTCACGTGGGATATTTGAATGATGCGTTCTTTGAGCAGCTTGTCGAGAGCATGAGCGAGAACATGCTTATAGTTACGGCAGTAGAGAATGAGGTAGCAGTAGCCAGCGCCCTCTTTTTCTACGATGAGACAGGACTGTATGGCAGATACTGGGGAGCACTGAAAGAAATAGACGGGCTACATTTTGCCTGCTGTTATTTTGAAGGCATTGAATTTGCCATTGAGAAAAAGCTATCGCTTTTTAATCCCGGCACCCAAGGTGAACATAAAATACTTCGAGGCTTCGAGCCCATTTATTGCCGTTCACATCACAAATTACAACACGAGTCGTTTCACACAGCTGTAGCAGACTTTTTACAGCGAGAAACGCCGCATATCACAAGCTATTTTAATCAGGCACGGAATGCTTTACCGTTTAACAAGGAATTTGTGCCTACTTTAAAAACAACGAGTGTCACTGCACCTAACGACGACACTTATAATCACAACGAGAAAAACGATGAAATATAAACTTCTTGCCGTAGCGATTGCGGCATCTTTGGGACTTGCTGGTTGCGGTCAGCCTGAACAAGCCCAAGAACAAACCAGCAATGTTGAAGCGCCAGAAATGAAGGGCGAAGCGGAACTAGGCTCTTTTGGCATAGACTTGACCGCTCGTAATGAAGCGGTAAAACCTGGTGATGACTTCTTCATGTACGCGAGCGGTACATGGTACGACAACTACGAGCTGCCCGCTGACAAAACTCGCTACGGCGCGTTTACGGGTCTTGCAGAGCGTAGTGAAGAGCAAGTTAAAAACATCATTGATGGGCTAATGGAAAAGTCTTCGCTTAATGCAGAAGAGAAGCTTGTTCACGACTTTTTTGTTGCTTACATGGATACCGATACTATCAACGAGAAAGGTATTGAGCCAATTAAAGACGTACTCACGTCTATCGATAGCATTGAAAACAAAACTGACCTAACCAAAGCATTTGGTAACAGCTGGTTAGTAGGCTCAACCACGCCAATTGGCGGCGGTATGTGGTACAACCGCCTTGACCCAAATGAATACCAATTAAGTGTTGGTGTTGGTGGTTTAGGCCTTCCTGATCGCGACTACTACCTGAGCGATAGCGAACGTTTTGTTAAAATTCGTGAAGCTTATGTAGCGCACATCGAGCAGATGCTAAATTTTGCAGGCGAAGAAAAGGCAGCTGAAAAAGCGGCTAACATTCTTGCCCTTGAAACACAAATTGCAGAAATTCAGTGGCCTCGCGAAAAACGCCGTGACCGCGATCTTACTCTCAACCAGATTGAACGTAGCAAGCTGTCTGACGAGTACCCTGGCTTTGATTGGGATACGTATTTTGCTCAAACCGGTTATAAGGTACCCGAGCTAAATATTACACAGCCTGAGCCAGTAAAAGACGTTATTAAAATTATTAACGAAGCTGATCTCGCTGATTGGAAGTCGTATTTGAAATATCACACTATTTCAAACAATGCGGATTTCCTTTCTGAAGATATCTACCTAGCCAACTTTGACTTCTTTGGTCGTACACTAAGCGGTCAGCAAGAGCCTCGTCCTCGTTGGAAACGCGCAGTGAGCCAAATGTCTGGTACTGAGTCACTTGGTTTTGCTATCGGCAAGATTTACGTAAACGAATACTTCCCAGAAAGTTCAAAAGAGCAGATGGCAGAGCTGGTTGAGAACTTGCGTACAGCACTAGGTGAGCGTATTGAAAACCTAGACTGGATGAGCGAAGAAACCAAGGTAAATGCCAAAGAAAAGCTAATGGCATTTAACCCTAAAATTGGCTACCCAGACGAATGGCAGTCTTTCGACGGCGTAACCATCAGCGACAAAGACTTAGTAGGCAATGTTCGAAACCTACGCACATTCTTCCAAGACCAATCGGTAGAACGTGAGCTAGAGAAAACAGATCGCAATCGCTGGGGTATGACACCGCAGCGCGTTAATGCCTACTACAATAGCTCGTTCAATGAAATTGTATTCCCAGCAGCTATTTTGCAACCACCATTCTTTGATCCAAACGCCGACGCAGCAGTTAACTACGGTGCAATCGGTGCAGTAATTGGTCACGAAATGGGACATGGTTTTGACGATCAAGGCTCGAAGTCAGATGCAAACGGTATTCAGCGCAACTGGTGGACCGATGCTGACCGCGCAGCGTTTGAAGAAAAAGCGGATATGCTAGCCGAGCAATACAGCCAGTACGAGCCTATCGAAGGTAACTTCGTAAATGGTCGCAACAGCTTGGGTGAAAACATTGGTGACGTGGGTGGTCTAGCCATGGCTTACCACGCCTACAAACTTAGCCTTAACGGCAAAGAAGCGCCGGTAATTGACGGCCTAACAGGCGATCAGCGTTTCTTCCTTGCATGGGCACAAGTTTGGAAAGAAAAACGCACTGAAGAAAGCATGCTGAATCAACTTCGCGCAGGTACACACGCGCCAGGTCGTTATCGTGCACAAGCGCCAAGAAACCATGATGCATGGTATGAAGCGTTTGACGTGAAACCAGGTGATGCACTTTATCTTGCGCCTGAAGAACGCGTTAGAATTTGGTAGCTCATTGAGTTTAGCACTTAGTGAGCACATGCTAGCTTCTCGCGCCGGATAGCGATTTGTATCTGGCGCCAGCTAATACCAGTCCGCATAGCTCATTTAGAAAGTGTAGATAATTAAAAAGGGCGGTTCGACTTATCTCGAACCGCCCTTTTTATTTTTCTAATCAGTATTCGATCAGTGGTACTTATACCCCAGCCGCGAGTACTTGTTTAACTTCCGTTTGCTTATTTATCTTCCGTATTGGGCAACTAAATCGCGAACGTATTGCTTACAACGGGCTACAGCTTCTGAAAAATCACCGTTACCCACACTGCCCATGGAATAACGAAGCCAATACCCATCAATTAATGCAGCGGTAGACGCAGCGGCGTTTTTGACCTGCTCAGGTTTAAGTAGCTTGCGGTAACTAAACGCTAAATTACGCTCTAAGCGTTTGTGGTTAATACACTGCAAACGATGCAAGCCTTCGTTGTGAAGTGACAACGCCCAGAAGTTAAACCAGGTATTGGTGGCGGAACTCGCCCCTTGCGTTTGTGAAAAGTTATTTTCAATAATGAAATCAATCCGCTCTAGGGGATCGTCAATACGCTGCGTGATTTTTAGCGCTTCGAGAAGGTGGCGCATCGTTGCTTCAATTAAACCTTGCTTGTCACCAAAATAGTGACTGATTATCCCTGAAGAAAGCCCAGCTCTTTTGCTAATTAAGCTAATCGTTGTACCGTGATAGCCAACTTCTGCCATCACTTCTAGCGTTGCTTCTATTAATTGCTTCTTGCGAACTGGCTCCATTCCCACCTTGGGCATGCTACAACTCCAAACCTTAAATCTAAAAAATAACCTGCGACAGCACAATGCCGCCGCAGGCATGATATCACGATTAAAAGGTTAAGCGTGCGTTGACTGCAACAGCGCGAGGTGCGCCAATCCAAAATGCACCTGGTGCAATAGTAGACGCATAGTCTTCATCAAACAGGTTGTTTACTGTTAAACGCACTTCTAGCTCTTCAGCACCTGAACCAATGTTTTCGATAAAGCCGCCAATATAGAAGTCGCTAACGATATAGTCATCAACCTGTGCTGCATTATCAATATCCAGGTAGCGGCTATCAACGTACTTGGTAGACAGGCCTGCGAAGTAGTTATCGCGTGCCCAATCAAGGCTAATTACCGCCATAGTGTCAGGCGTACCGATAACCGTATTACCTTCAATAGCTACCAGTGACACTTCAGGGTTTTCAGGATCAGCGATGGCTGCCAGCGCATCGTCAAGTGTATCGTATTGCGTACCTGAACTACCTACCGTCGCAACATATTCTGACTCGCTTAAGGTAATAGAAGTGAACAACGAGAACTCTTCGGTTAGCATAATGTCTGCTGAAATTTCAAAACCGCTAGACTCAATACCGCCCACGTTTTTGTATCCACCCGCAGCCGCTTCAAGAAAGTCTATCCCCTCTGAGGTTTCGTTACTGGTAAATTGAATACGGTCGTTAAACTCAATATTGTAGTAGGTCACGCTGGCATTGAAACCAGGTGAAGAGTAGCGGAAACCTACGTCAATGTTGTCAGCGGTTTCTGGCTTTATAAAGCGAAGGTCAGTATCGTTGCGCTCTAGTTGTGCATCTTTGATTGCCGCAAAGTTCTCACCGTAACCTGCGAAAACTTCCACTCCTTCAATGGGTAAAGGTGCAACGATACCGGCTGAGAATAAGGTATCTGAGTCAGTATTCACCGCTAAGTTGTTGGCTGAATCAAAGTTGTCCGTTTTCTCGATATCTACGTTAAACTTCTTGGCACCAGCGCGAATGCGGGCAAAGCCTAGATCAAGCTCATCTTCCACATAGTACATCAAGGTATCAACTGGGAAGGTTCTGTCGTACTGCACCCAGTAAGGCACGTTGTCATAATCGACGCTAATAGACGAGTTGGTAATTTTATGCCAATCGCGAGACTCGCCACGCTCATAGTCTTCCCACCAAATACCAAAACGTACGGTATTATCAAAATCACCAATTTTGGTGTACCACACAGCATCAGCATTAATGCCAAAACGCTCTTTATCATAATGGGTGTGACGATATGAGCCCACGGGAATAGCGCCTTGCGCATGACAGCCTGGGTCATATTCTGCACCTGCACCACCATAAGGGAAGGTCAGTGAGCTTTGACAACCCTCAATAGGGCTTAGCTGGTTGCCTTGTCTATCAACAAAGTAGATTTGTCCCAGCTCTTCTCCACCGAATACCGTATTTCCAACAATAAGCTCTGAGTGCCCTTCTGCTCCGTCATCAGTGATATCAACAATATAGGGTGGAACCCATTCGCCGCGTCCTTCATTGTCGTGATAATACACGTTAGTCATAAAATCGACCTGGCCAATAGTAAAGTCAGCCTGTAAATAAGCGAAAAGGTTTTCGCGTAGGGTAGACCAACCTCGACGATACGCCTGATCTTGATAAGGCACGCCTGTCCACTCGTCAGTTAACTGGTCCCAATCTGGATTTTGCTCATATTGCGCCAGTCCGTATATGCGCTGGTAGTTATCTTCGTGGGTATCGTCGTAAGACAGGTAACCTGTAAGAGACACGTCGTTAACGGTAGAGATAAACTTCATGGCTAAATGATCACGGGTGTTCTCTGCTGCCTGCTGCATAAAGTCAGAACTTTCTTGACTTGAAAGGCTTATCCACGCGTAAGTATCTTTAAAGATTTCGCCTGTTTCGTAGCGTACATAGTATTTTGACGCATCAAATGAACCCGCAGTTACACTGGTTATTAAGCCCTGCTCCGCAGACGGGTTAATGGTGGTGAAATTCAGTGTGCCGCCCAAGGCTTCGTGTGAACGGGAAGCGATATCCGCCGTACCCTGAGAAACTTCAACGCCTTTTACGTTTTCGGTATCGATATAGCGATTCGCTTTCGCGCCACCACCGTAATTCGAGTTACCGTTGGCAATGCCATCTACCGTCATGCCAATTTGCTGCTCGTTTAGGTTTACTTGAAAGCCACGAATAACAATAGACGTTGACCAGTCATCAGCCCCAAAGGTATCTCCTTCGTTAATAAGCACACCCGGCAGGTTATCAACCGCGGCTAACACACTGCTAAGATTAGCCTGTTGTTTAAACATATCGTCGCTCGTCGCGTTATTCGCGTAAGAAACGCTTCGCCCAACAACGGTAATTTCTTCTATGCGCTCTTCGTCAGCACGCTCTGCTTCCTCTGCCCACGCCACTGTAGGTGTAGTCATAGACGAAAGTGCTGCAAGTACAGCTAACGAGAGTTTATTGTGTGTTTTCATGTGTTTCCCAAAGTAGTTGTGTAATGTTTACTCACTACTCTAGGGAGGAATTGTTACAGTAGCGTTAAGTTTAATTGAACAATCAATTAATAAAACATTTTCCATGTTTGTTTATTCAATGACATCCAAGTAAACACGCATCAGCTATAAACGGCCCCAGAAATTTAGCAAAGAAATCTTTGCCTAACAGACACAAAAAAGCCCTCACTAAGGAGGGCCAAAAGGGAAAGGTTTATCTTACCTTGATATTACTTTACGACTGCGTTGCGGCTTGAAAACGGGTGTTTTTGCTTTCAGTCCCGGCTACTTGCTTTTCTGCGTAAAGCAAGGCGTCGTGTAGCGTGTCAAAGTTGGGGATACCTGGGTGCGCTTCGTTTACGCCCTCAAGCACCTTATTGACTTCTGCATTAGCACCACAAATAACCAGCTGTCGACCTGCCGCTAGTGCATCTGAGGTAACTGTATCAACTGCCATCGCAGCAGAAACATCCATAAGTGGAACGCGCGAGAAATCTAAAATGGTGACTTTAGAACCCGGTTTCACACGCTCACGAACGTGGTGGCCCAAATCGGCAGCCGCACCAAAGCTTAGTGGTCCGCCAAAACTAAAGATTGATACTTTGTCTTTAAGAGATTCCAATAGCTCATTTTCTTTAGGGTCGTTTAACGACTCAGGGATTTTCTTAAGCTCTTCAATTTGCAGCTGTGCGATTTGCTTAACGTAAGCTAATGCTGCGAATACCACGCCAACACCAACTGCTGTAATCAGATCTACAAATACCGTTAACGCAAGCACCATAATCATGAGGCCGAAGTCCCAACGTGGGCCTTTGTGAGCGCGCTTCAAGTAACTCCAGTCGATGATATCTAAGCCAACTTTAACCAAGATACCAGCAAGAACAGCGTGAGGAATTTGCGCCGCTAGCGGGCTAAGACCTAACACAATTGCTAGAAGAACTAGCGCGTGTACCATACCTGAAATGTTGTACTTACCACCGCTACGGATATTTACAACAGTACGCATCGTTGCGCCTGCACCTGCGATACCGCCGATAAGACCAGCAAATGTGTTACCAATACCTTGGCCGATTAGCTCTTTGTTACTATCGTGACGGGTACGCGTCATGTTATCAGCAACAAGAGATGTAAGTAGACTATCGATGGCTCCCAGCACAGCTAGAATAAACGCAGCTTCAAGAATAAGCAGTGCTTTGCTTTGGTCAAATACTGGAAGGTGAAGGCTAGGTAAACCCGTCGGGATATCACCAAGAATTGGCACAGACAACGCTAAACTTACAAGCGTGCCAATGATAAGTGCAGCCAGTGCTCCAGGCACATACTTGCCTAATTGCGGTGGCCATTTGTAGGCAATAACCAAGGTACCAAGGCCTAACGCTAAGGTTGCAAAATCAATATCGGCAAGCGCGGTTGGCAAGTATGTCAATGCGCCGATTGTTCCGCCTGGCGGCTCATGGCCCAGTAAGCGGCCGATTTGAAGAATGATGATGATTGCACCGATGCCCGACATAAAGCCCGATATTACCGGGTAAGGCACCAGGCGAATGTATTGGCCAACACCAAGGACACCAAAAACAATCTGGAATATACCGGCCAATATCACAGCTGTGAATATAAGGCTGGCGTCGCCTGACAGACTTGCGAACAAGCCTGCAAGAACAACAACCATAGGCCCCGTTGGACCAGAAATCTGTGCTGGTGTACCACCGAAAAGTGCGGCAAAGAAGCCAACCGCAATAGCACCGTACAGACCCGCCATTGGGCCTAAGCCTGACGCTACACCAAGTGCAAGCGCCAGTGGTAAAGCAACGATACCGGCTGTTAAACCGCCGGTAAAATCGCCTCGTAGGTTTGAAAGGTTAATTTTTACCATAGTTATAGACCTTATTCACCGCGAGCAAGTTGTGCTTCGGCAGTAGACTCGTCCATTACATCGAATTCACCAGACTCAGTGTTGTAGTAAAGCACTTCACCTGAACCAATGTTATAAACCCATCCGTGAAGTTTAACCTGACCTGTTGCAATTTTTGCAGCAACAGCAGGGTGAGTGCGAAGGTGCTGAATTTGCTGAACAACGTTCTCTTTCGTTACCGCTTCTAGGTCGTCAATAGAAAGGTCTGAATGGCCACAGCGCTCTTTAACAACTTCAGTTGCAACACGGCAATGACCTAGCCACTCTTTTACATGCGGAAGCGCACTTAAGCCTTCAGGGTTGATGGCGCCTTTCATCGCACCACAGTCAGTATGGCCACAAATAACAATGTGAGAAACGCCCAGTGCAGCAACTGCAAACTCAATAGACGCTGTCATGCCACCAGTTTGGTTGCTGTGAGGAGGTACGATGTTGCCCGCATTACGGCAGATAAATAGCTCACCCGGATCAGTTTGTGTTACTAAGTTCGGGTCGATACGTGAATCAGAGCACGTAATGAAAAGCACTTCAGGGTTCTGCCCAGTAGCTAGTTTTTGAAACGTAGCTTTTTTGTTTGGGTAAACTTCTTTCTGGAATTTGGCAACACCTGAGATAACGTGATCCATATATAACTCCCAATTTTTTAATAATTGTAATGATTATGTAATTACGCCAGTTTCACCTGATAGATTAATAGTTTAATATACTAACTCGCGATAGCTAAATACTATCACTACTTACGTAACACTACCCATAAGCATAGTAAGAGAGAGCCATTTTCACCATGCAATTCAACGGAAAGACCCCGTCAATTAACCAAATCCGCTATTTTGTTGCAGTGGCTAAATACCTAAGCTTCAGGCAAGCAGCGGGAATACTGGGAATTAGTCAGCCTACTCTGACCAGTCAGATCAGTGCGCTAGAAAACCTCTTAGGGCTAACGCTTTTTGAACGATCACGCACGGGAACGCTGTTATCTCCCCAAGGTAAAGCCTTGCTTGATGCAGCGGAAGAGGTGCTGCAGGCCTCTCAACGGTTCAGCGAAATTGCACGAGACTTGTCCGAGGGTGAAGTTGTAACCTACCGGTTAGGGATACCGCCAACACTAGGGCCTTATTTACTTCCGTTTGTGCTACCAGATCTGCACAAACGGAAGCCCGGCTTGCGCTTCTATGTTCGAGAAGGCGCCCCTAACGCATTGCAACACGGTCTACTGCGTGGTGAATATGACCTAATACTTTCCCCACTTTCGGGCGAAAACTCTCAATTGATCACGCAACCACTCTTCAAAGAGCCTTTAAAATTCGTCACGCCTTCTGATCACAAATTGTCAGGAAAAGCCTATGTCAAGCCAGAAGAAATAAGCGGCGAGAAAGTGTTAACACTCGAAGACCGACATCACTTTCATCATCAAGTGCAGCGCATTTGCGATGAGATTGGGGCAGATTTACAGCGTGATTATGAGGGCACCAGCCTCGATACTTTGCGTCAAATGGTGGTAATGGGCATGGGTGTAGCATTCCTACCAGGGCTTTATATTCATTCTGAGTTGCACAAGCCTGAAGCGTTACACGTGTGTGAGATTGCCGATATGCCTATTGAGCGTCAGCACTCATTAGCGTGGAGAAACACTGCGCCTGGACGAAAGACCTTTAGAGAAATATCAATTATCATAAAAGAGATAATTGAAACTCGCCTGTCGGACGCCGTGACTATAGTCAGTGCTGCCCCAAGCCCTCTTCAAAAACGTTAAACTGGTTGTAATTTATTATGATTGATAGACAACATTTACGAATAGTAAGAGCGATAGATGCTGAAGGCACGATGACAGAAGCGGCAAAATCGCTTTTTCTAACCCAGTCAGCGTTAAGCCACGCAATGAAAAAGTTGGAAGCCCATTTTGACGTACCGCTTTGGAAAAAAGACGGCAGAAGACTCACGCTGACTCAGGCGGGTCAGAGTGTATTGGGCTTAGCTCACCGAGTTTTACCCCAGTTTGAGCATACTGAAGCCCAATTACGCAGATTCGCCGATGGTAAACAGGGCATATTACGTATTGGGATGGAGTGCTACCCGTGTTTTGAATGGTTGCTCAAGGTAGTGGCGCCTTTTTTGAAAGCCTTTCCAGATGTTGATGTAGATGTACGCCGAGCGTTCTCTTTTGGCGGTTTACAAGCGCTTCACGGGTACGATATTGATATATTGCTCACGCCAGACCCTCTTTCACTTGAAACCATTACCTACACGCCAGTGTTCGAATATGAACAAGTGTTGGTAATGGATAAGCACCACCCTTTGGCAGAGAAACCATTTGTTACACCGAACGACTTAAGCAATGAGACCCTTATCACCTACCCCGTAGAACTCAGTCGACTGGACGTATTCACGCATTTTCTTACTCCTGCCAATTGCACAGTGAGGCAACATAAAACGATTGAAACCACAGAGATCATCTTACAAATGGTAGCAGCGGGACGTGGTGTTACTGCGCTACCTAAATGGTTAATTGATGAATCAAAAGAAAGCGATCTCCTGACTTGTCGGTCGCTTGGTGAACAAGGCGTATCAAAAACGCTGTACTTGGGTCATAGAAAAGCGCAGGACGTATTGGGGTTTGTAGATGATTTCATTGCCCTTTCGCAAACGCACAAGCCATAGGTGTTCCAAACTGTATTTCGGAAAACTTATGTCAAACTAGGGAATAAAATAATTCGCTTGCCAACAATGTTGGCAAGCGACAACGCTCTAATTAAAGACTGTCGCGCATTATGCGCGGTTAACGGTATGAATGGCGCTAAATTTTAAACTGCCCCACCAATTCTTTTAAGTCACCAGAGACGGCACTTAGCTGCGTAGCTTCCACAGCTAACTCTTCTGCATGCTGACTAGTTTTATCACTTAAACCAGTGATAGCTACGAGCGACTTATTAATATCTTGCGCCACCTCCGTTTGCTGCTCGGTCGCCAGTGCTATGTGAGTACTTTGCTCGTGAACCAAACCTATAGACTGGGTAATGTCTTTAAGCGTTTCGACCACTTTCTCTGTCTTATCGACACCAGATTGAGAACGGGTTTGTCCTTCCTGCATAACACTGTTGGTCTGCTCAGACATCGCCTGCAATCGCTCTACCATTTTTCGTATATCAGTCGTCGATTCTTGTGTACGACTTGCTAATGAGCGAACTTCATCTGCAACAACGGCAAAGCCGCGCCCCTGTTCACCGGCTCTCGCCGCTTCAATGGCTGCGTTTAATGCCAGTAAATTAGTTTGTTCAGCAATGCTGTTAATTACATCGACTACAGCACCGATGCTATCTGACTCTTTGCTCAATCCGCCCACAACTTCAACACCCTGACTGATGGCGTCAGCCAGCGCGCGAATTTCCCTCATGGCATCTTGCACTTGCTCACTGCCGGCTTGTACCAATTCATCTGCTTTAGTCGCAGCGTCACTGGACTGTGCCGCATTTTTTGAAATTTCAACGACGGTAGCAGCCATCTGCGTGACTGCCGTAGACACATTGTCCACCTGACTACGCTCTTGGTTAATTTCCTTGCTAGTCGCGTGACTCACATCTCGAAGGTGATCCGCTGCATCAGAAACAGCCTTAGTGTTAGCGGCAGTATCTTTTAGCAATGATCTTAGTTTATCGGTAAAGGTATTAAACTCTATGGCAAGCGCACCGATTTCGTCGTTGCTCTTAACTTCCAGACGCTTGGTTAAGTCGCCGTCGCCATGCGCTATTTCCGCCATTGCGTTGCGCATTTCGACCAAAGGTTGAGTGACTTTAGCACTCGCAAAATAAGTAATAAGCGCTATTAATCCAATAATCACAAAGGCGACGATAATTGCCGTAGTAATTGCATTATTTATAGGGCTATCAATGATGCTTGCAGGGATAAGAATACCCAGCGACCAATTCATTTGTGGGTTAGTTAACTGAGCGTGCTCAAAAACCGCAACATAGTCTTCCCCCTTCCAGGTTACGTGCACAATACCAGATTCATTAGCCGCAATATTACTTGCCAACTTGCCAAACCCTTCAGTGCTATCAAACACGCTGTCAAAGTTGCGAATAGAGGAGCTTAGTGGCAACGCTTTGCTCTGTTTTGGAAAGTAAACAATGTTTTGGTTTTCATCGAGTAAAAAAGCCGTGCCTTGGTCTTCATAACGAATGGCATCTATGACCTTACCCACCGTGCTAATAAGAATATCGACACCGCCAACGCCTAGTAACGCTCCATTTTTGTATATCGGGGTTTGTACTACTGCAGATACGCTTCCATCTTGGGAATCGACAGCAGGAGGCGTCACATATAGCTTTCCTTTTTCAACGGCAGTAGTAAACCACGGACGCTTAGTTGCAAAGTAACCGGCGTTAGGATTGCCAGCATCAGGACCCGAAGTGTCGACGCCGACTCGGCCCTCTTCATAGAAGTATTCCCCCGTCTTAGCTGAACCAAAGAACGCCGATTTAATAATGGGATCTTGACTGCTGATGCCCTCAAATGTGGCATAAATATCTTTGGATTGAGCTAGTTGGCTTTCGGGTGCTCCTCGCGTGTTATGGCGCGTAAAAAAATCTTGTAGAAAAGGACTGCTTAGGAACGCTCTAGCAACGCCGCCATAGGTTGCGAAGAAGCCTTCAACGTCATTAGCCTCACGTGCAACTAAGGATTTAAGCTCTTTTTCTACGCGACTGCGGGTGTTATCTGCAACGGTATTGACTAAGAAAAACGCCGTAATGAGTAACATCAAAGCTATGCTACCGCCAACGATAAGCATGAACTTTTTTTGGAGTGATATGGATTTCATTTGTACTTCTCATTGTTTACTAAACGCCACAACGTGTGAAAAGTGTATTCCAGCACTAGGGCCTGTTGACCTTTGCTGTACATTTTTTCAGCGGCCTTTGTGCCATCTAGACAAGGCGGATGTTTGACGGTTTAGTGGTTCTAAATCGAAAACATTCAACGCAGTATAGATGGCACAAAGGCGCTGCCCGAAGGGGTCGTTATGGAAGCCTTTTACTCTTTGTCACAGCCCTTTAACTTAACCCACTAGGCTTGCAGGACTGTTTCGCGATTAAAAGGCTTCCATTTAGACCAAAATTCGTACATCAAAGGTCAACAGGCCCTGATAATTCGCACATATTTCAGGTTTAGTTTTATTAGTATAAAAGCGCAAGTTAGCCGAGCTCGCTTGCACTTCTAATACTTTGAGATATACAGAGAAATTTTACAACCTCTGAAAGTCAATTCTACGAAAGTTTAAATACAGAGTGAATTGAACGCTTTTAAGAATTAGCTGTAAAAGCAAAGATAAGCGGTAGGCGTAGACACTTTTACGTCAAAAGAAGCATCGGCGGGTACATTAAAGCTGGTGCCTGTAGCAAAAGATTGCCATTCGTCACTTCCCGGAAGCTTCACAACTAGCTCACCTTCAACCACTTTCATTAGCTCTTTTTGTGATGTAGAAAATGTATATTCACCCGGCGACATCACGCCCGAGGTGCAGGGGCCGTTTGCAGATTCAAACCCAATCGAGCTCACTTTATTGTCGAAATAATGGTTTACTTTAAAGCTCATAGTTACTCCTTTGATGTGAGTGCTGACTTTCTTTGCTTTAACTGTTTTTAAAGCAAAGTGCTGCAGCCTTGATACTTCTTTAGCGTTTTTGCCAAATAAGCATATGGTTGTTGGCGGGCATGTCGATTATTTCTTGCAAGCTTAACTCGCCTGCCCAAGCAGTAAGCTCATTGATATCGCGGTAGCCACCATAACCACGCGCTAAAAGCGAAGTATGGAAGGCTTGGTTACTTTCAGAAGTAAACTTACCGCTGTGTGTAAAAGGGCCATACTGACAGAATACGCCCCCTTTGGGTAAGTGCAACGCTACTGATTCCATGAGTAGCTTCGCCTCTTCTTTTTGCATGATATGCGCGGTGTTTGCCGTAAAAATCCCGTCTATGTCGAGGTTGGGAAAGTCATCTTGCCCAACGGTAAATGCTATGGGAGGTTTCACATTCCGCGTATTTGAATAACTCAGCCACGCGGCAATACCTTCGTGATAGTGTGGTTGATCGCTTGTGTGCCAAATAAGATGGGGCAAATGCTCAGCCAAAAATACGGCGTGCTGACCTGTTCCACTCCCTATCTCTAATACCTGTCGGCAATTGGCAAATTTACGTTCAAGCACGCTCAAAATGGCGCGCTTGTTGTTCTCACAAGCCTGACTAAAAGGCTTTTCGATTTGCATACACGTTACCTGCCTAATCAGCATTAATCACTTAAGTTTGGACCCAACCACTTTTCAGCCTCTTCTAAGGTCCAGCCTTTACGTGTGGCGTAATCTTCTACTTGGTCGGCTTGAATTTTGGCGACAGCAAAGTATTTGGCATCAGGGTGAGCAAAATACCAACCCGATACTGACGCTCCCGGCCACATGGCGTAACTTTCCGTAAGCTTCATACCTGTATGCTGCTCTGCTGACAATAAATCCCAAATAAGCTGCTTTTCAGTATGCTCGGGACACGCGGCGTAGCCTGGTGCCGGTCGAATGCCTTGGTATTTTTCGCGAATAAGTTCTTCGTTACTTAGTGATTCGTCAGCGGCGTAACCCCAGTAATGCTTACGCACTTGCTCGTGCAGATATTCAGCAAACGCTTCGGCAAGCCTGTCTGCCACCGCTTTAACCATAATGCCGTTGTAGTCATCGCCAGTCTGAATATAGCTATCAGCAAGCTCGTCTTCACCTATACCGCCGGTGACGGCAAAAGCGCCCACATAATCATTTATGCCACTCGACTTTTCAGCTACAAAGTCTGCTAAACAATAATTAGCGAATTTGTCTTTTAGCGTTTGCTGACGCAAGTGATGGGCAACACCTTGAATCTGGTTTCTCGACTCATCGGTATAAATTTCAACATCGTCATTAACGCGGTTGGCAGGAAACAAGCCGATAACGCCTTTCGCCTGAAGGCTGTTCTCTTCGATAATTTTATCCAGCATGGTGTTGGCGTCGTTAAACAATGACTGTGCCTGCTCTCCCACCACCTCATCTTCAAGTATACGCGGGTACTTGCCTGCCAAAGACCAGGTTAAGAAAAATGGCGTCCAATCAATGTAGTTACGCAGCGTAGCCAAATCGGCGGTTACCGGTGTTACACCTAGGTTCGCAGGTTTTACTGGTAAAGTCGTAAAATCTGGCTTAAAAGCGTTTTCTCTGGCTTGAGCTAATGTCACCGGCTTGCTGCGCGGCTTCTTACGGGCGTGCTGTTCGCGTACCGTATCGTATTCTTTTGCCAGTTCCTGCGCGTAAATATCGCGAGACGCTTTGTTTAAAAGACGCTGGCACACGCCTACTGCTCTACTTGCGTTTGGAACATAAGCCACAGGTGCATGATAATTTTGTTCAATTTTTACCGCAGTGTGCGCTTTAGACGTCGTCGCCCCGCCAATAAGAAGCGGAATATCAAAGCCCTGACGCTCCATTTCTTTAGCTACGTGAACCATCTCGTCAAGTGATGGTGTAATTAGGCCTGACAAACCAATCATGTCGACGTTTTCATCTTTGGCGGTCTGTAAGATTGTCGCCGCTGGCACCATTACGCCAAGATCAATCACTTCAAAGTTATTGCACTGAAGTACCACGCCTACGATATTTTTACCGATATCGTGAACATCGCCCTTTACCGTGGCTAATAGAATTTTACCGTTGCTTTTCGCATCGTCTGACTTTTCTTCTTCAATGTATGGCTGTAAATGGGCTACCGCCTTTTTCATTACACGGGCCGACTTTACTACCTGAGGAAGAAACATTTTTCCTTCGCCGAACAAATCCCCTACTACGTTCATGCCGTCCATTAACGGCCCTTCAATAACATGTAACGGACGCTCAGCTTGTTGACGCGCTTCTTCAGTATCTTCAATGATGTAATCGGTAATGCCTTTAACAAGCGCATGCTCTAAGCGCTTATTCACTTCTTGCTCGCGCCAGGATAAATCTTCCTTTGCGGCCGCTTTACCGTCTCCTTGATAGTTCGGTGCAATATCGAGTAAGCGTTCAGTAGCATCACTTCTGCGGTTTAAAATCACGTCTTCAACCGCATCGCGCAATTCAGCGGGTATTTCGTCGTATACTTCTAGCTGACCTGCATTCACAATAGCCATATCCATACCCGCTCGAATAGCGTGATATAGGAATACCGAGTGCATAGCTTCGCGAACCGGATTGTTCCCTCTGAACGAGAATGAAATATTAGAAAGGCCACCAGAAATATGTGAGTACGGACAGGTTTTACGTATCTCGCGGGTCGCTTCAATAAAATCAACCGCGTAGTTATCGTGCTCTTCAATACCTGTCGCTACAGCAAAAATATTGGGGTCAAAGATAATATCTTCAGGAGGAAAGCCGACTTCTTCTGTCAGCAACTTGTAGCTACGCTGACAAATCTCAACTTTGCGGGCTTGTGTATCGGCCTGGCCGGTCTCGTCAAAGGCCATAACTACGGTTGCAGCACCATAGCGCTTTATTAGCTTGGCTTGGTTTAAGAAGAGCGCTTCCCCTTCTTTTAAGCTAATAGAGTTAACAATCGCTTTGCCCTGCACACACTTAAGCCCTGCTTCGATGATCTCCCATTTAGACGAGTCGATCATAATGGGAACTCGGCTAATATCTGGCTCAGAGGCAATCAGGTTTAAAAAGGTGATCATGGCCTGCTTTGAATCAAGCATGGCTTCATCCATATTGATATCGATGATCTGCGCGCCGTTCTCTACTTGTTGCCTTGCGACATCAAGCGCAGTTTCATAATCGCCTTCAAGAATAAGTCGTTTAAAGCGAGCGGAGCCTGTTACGTTGGTACGCTCACCGATATTAATAAATGTAGAAAATTCTGCGCTCATAATGCCCTCCTAGTGTACAAACGGCTCTAGGCCTGACAAACGCATTTTGGGTTCAAACTGTGGCACTTTTCTTGGCGCAATTCCATTGACCGCATTAGCAATATCGCGAATGTGTTCTGGCGTACTGCCGCAGCAGCCACCTACGATATTCACTAGCCCAGACTGCGCCCATTCTTTGATGTGCTCGGCCATTTCAGGGCCTTCCATGTCGTATTCACCAAACTCGTTGGGTAAACCAGCGTTAGGGTGCGCTGAAATTAAGCACTCACTAACAGTAGCAACTTCATCTACGTATTGGCGCAGTAAGTCTGGTCCAAGAGCACAGTTTAAGCCGAATGAGAATGGACTGATGTGTCGCATGGAATAATAAAACGCTTCCGCGGTTTGACCAGACAGCGTGCGCCCTGAGGCATCGGTAATCGTGCCAGACACCATAACGGGTAGCGATATACCCAGCTTTTCAAAAACCGACTCTACCGCATAGGCTGCCGCTTTCGCATTAAGTGTATCGAAGATGGTTTCGAGCATAATTAAATCTGCACCGCCTTCAATGAGCGCTTCGGTAGACTCGCTATACGCTTCCACGAGTTCGTCAAAAGTAACATTGCGTTTGCCTGGGTCGTTAACGTCAGGCGAAATTGAAGCAGTGCGATTTGTTGGGCCAAGTACACCTGCCACGAAACGGGGTTTGTCGGGTGTCTTTGCTGTGAACTCATCGGCAGCTTTACGCGCCAATTTAGCTGCAGCTAAATTAATATCACGGGATTGAGCCTGCATATCGTAATCGGCCATAGCGATAGTCGTGGCATTAAACGTATTCGTTTCAATAATGTCCGCGCCAGCTTCAAAGTAATCACAGTGAATTTGATAGATGATATCGGGCTGGGTAAGAACCAACAAATCGTTGTTACCCTTAACATCGCAGTGCCAGTCGGCAAACTGTGTTCCGCGATAATCTTCTTCTTCTAACTTATGGCGCTGGATCATGGTGCCCATGGCGCCATCTAATATAAGGATGCGCTTTTTAGCGGCTTCTGTAAGCGTTGCTTGCGCGCTAGAATTTGGTCTTTGGCTCACGTGCTACCTCTTTGGCTGTGACTTTTCAGCAAGCTGACTTAAATCGTAAGGCGTGGTCTGATAGACATAATAATTCAGCCAGTTTGTAAACAATAGGCTACCGTGTGAGCGCCACTGTACAATAGGAGACTTGGCTGGATCATCCCCTTCAAAATAGTTTTTTGGAATTACTGGCGTTTGTCCCGCGGCAATATCTCGAAAATACTCATCTTTAAGTGTATCTGGATCGTATTCCGGGTGACCCGTTACAAATACCATGCGCTTATCTTCTGACGCCACAATATAAGCGCCTACATCGTCAGACTCTGCAACAACACTAAGTCCATCGACGCTGTTATACAACGAGGTGTTAATATGCCCATAACGGGAATGTGGTGCGTAAAAAGAAGGATCAAAGCCTCTTAATAGCTCATTGTTCGGGTCATTCACTTTATGTTTAAAGACACCTGAAAACTTTTCGTCTCTAAGCTCTCGTGTAATGCCGTAAAAGTGATACATGGCGGCGTGAGCAGCCCAACATAAGTAAAGGGTTGAGTTCACGTGACGCTGCGCCCACTCCAATATGGTGGTCATGGTTTCCCAGTACTTTACTTCCTCATAATCGATAAGCGCGAGAGGCGCACCGGTGACAATAAGGCCATCGTATTTCTTATTCGCTACTGCTGAAAAGTCGTGATAGAAAGCATCCATGTGCGATTGGGGGGTATTCTTCGACGCTTGATTATCAATTCGAATTAAATCCACGTTTATTTGCAGTGGCGTGTTCGATAACAGGCGAAGTAATTGTACCTCTGTTTCTATCTTGTTCGGCATTAAATTAAGAATACCGACTTCAAGAGGACGAATATCCTGATTGGCAGCCCTGTCCATGTCCATGGTAAAAATATTTTCACCTAGTAGTACATTCTGCGCGGGTAACTGCTCAGGAATACGAATTGGCATAGAGGGCTCCAGTGATAAATTACAATATCTGTATTGTGTCTATAACTGGCGATATGTCAACATCTTTACGTCTAGACGTCTAAACGTTTTTTTCTCTGGTGCTCAAAAATACTAATTATTTTGTTTATGCACCATTACCAACATCTCAGCTTCGGCACGAGGAATGTCGCAGGCTTCTATAATTTCATCAATGCTAGCGCCTTGCTTGACTAAGTCCGCCGCACGCTGATATAGGCGTAGGGAAGGATCTTGAAGCTTGAGTTCTCGAAGCTGGTTTTCAATATCAGTTTGCTTTTCGTCTAACTCTTGAAGGTGTCGAGTGATCACCAACGTGCGTGCTTGCGCCTCAGTTTGTTGATTATTTGCATTTTTAGCAAGGGCTTCAGTGCGGGCAATAGCCTCTGCGTTAGCATGTTCGCTTTCGCTTAATGCAGAACGCAACTGCTTAATGTGTGAATACAGCACACCCATCGCGGCGATGAGTATAACTACAAGAATACACAGTATGAGTTCTAATAAGGTAGGTGCAGCAAGCTGCCAATCCATGGACATAACCCTTGGGGAAATGTAGGCAGTATTATAATCAATACCGCCTATTCATTTATTTAGATGTTGCTAAGCTCATCCCACTCTTCGTCGCTTAACAATTTATTAAGATCTACAAGAATAAGCAGTTCGCCGTCGCGGTTACTTACACCTTGGATAAACTTAGCACTCTCTTCAGTACCTACGTTAGGGGCACTGTCAATCTCTGAAGATTTCAAGTAAACCACCTCAGCGACACTATCCACCAGGATACCAACCACCTGCTCGTCAGACTCAATAATAACGATACGGGTATTGTCAGTAATTTCTGTTGGCGGTAATCCGAAACGAGCACGTGTATCGATAACCGTTACTACGTTACCACGCAGATTGATAATACCAAGTACATAGTCAGGTGCACCGGGTACAGGGGCTATTTCGGTATAACGCAAGACCTCTTGAACTTGCATCACGTTGATACCGTAAGTTTCTTCACCTAAGCGATACGTTACCCATTGAAGGACTTCGTCGTTGCTGTCGGTGGCGTTATTATTTATTCTTTCGTCGCTCATGAACCTGGCTCCCAATACTATGGCGTCTGGTCGTTACTGCCTAAGCCTTTGTTAAGCATAGATATTAATTCTTCAACGTCAATTAACGCGCACATTTTTTCTTTAACCATCCCTGCTAACCAGGGACGCTTACCTGTGGACTCGCGCCATTTAACATCATCGGTAGTCAAATTGACCGTATTGACTAGCTTTTCACTAGCCAGACCCCACGCACTTTCCCCTAACATTATAAGATATCGGTAGTTAAGCGATTGTGCGAGGTTTTCGTCATATTTTTCTGGCATTACCCATTTTGCAGAGTCAACAACACTTAGTTTAGACTCTCTGTGCAACATTACACCCATAAACCAATCAGGTTTCCCAAATAAAGGACCTATTTTCTCAATTTGGTGGATCCCACCTAGCGATGTCAATGGCACCGCAAGGGTCAACCCTGCAACCTCAAAGAATAGCGCTTGAAAGCGAAAACCGAGAGTATCCTTTAGTGGAATTTTTGTTTTTTCAGAGCGACTTAACGCTGTTTCTTGCTGATTTTCTACTAAAGTTTCGGTGTGAGCCTCTTGTTTCTCACTCTCAATGGTCTCTGCTTTTTGCGTTTCAATTAACGATGTAACTTTTTCCGCTAACGCTTCTTGTTCGTTTTTCAACGATTCATTGACGTTTGCGGTAGAGGCAAGTGCCGTCTCAGCCATCTGCTGAGAAGCCTGCTCGAGCAATTTTGCCGTGCGCGCAGTCACATCTTCCGGTGCTTCTGGCTCTTTGAGGAGACTATCAAGGTATGCCTCCATCACTTCTTCACGGGCAAAAGGCGATTGCTTGCTCATGTTCTCGTTATTTCTCCAATACCGCTAATAGTTTCTCGTACGCAGACACACCACGTGTTTTGGGGTACGCTGCAGAAATGGGAAGCTGTACTAAACTTGCATCCCTGAAGTGCGTGTCGACGGGAATAACCCCTTCCCACACGCGCTCACCATAGTCATTCATTAAGCGCTTTCGCGATGCAAGCGCCGCGTTAGTGCGCTTATCAAACATAGTTGGAATAATCACAGTATCAAAGGATTTGTCCAACGAACGTCCCATAATTTCCATGGTACGAATCATTCTGTCTAGCCCTTTAAGCGCCAGATACTCCGTTTGGGTAGGCACGATAACCTTGTCACACGCTGCAAGAGCGTTAACCATCAGCACCCCAAGCACTGGAGGACAATCGATGATAGCAACATCAAATTCTCCTGCTATTTTTGCCAACGCTTTTTTTAGGACTAAGCCCATACCTTGTTCGCTACCCATCGTTCTATCTAAGGTCGCGAGCGCCATTGTTGCAGGAAGCACATATAAGTTGTCTAACTTTGTCGGGCACAGACAATCCATAACATTATCGGCCGTAATGTCATTAGACTTAATAAAAATATCGTAAACTGAATGACTTGACGCTTCTGCATCGATACCGAAGTAATAACTCAGCGATGCATGTGGATCAGTATCAATCATGAGCACTCGCTTGCCTTGCTGTGCAAGCAAGCCGCCAAGGCTCACCGTAGTGGTAGTCTTTCCTACACCACCTTTCTGATTCGCTACTGTCCACACTTTCATATTTGCTGTTCCATTACTGTTCAAACTGCTATCGCATTTCGGTTTGAACGCAACTGCTCATATCATCAATGTTTATATTTTTACTGGATATATTGGCAAAGGCGACAGCTTGAGGCATACCGTACACAACACAGGAATCTTGGTCTTGAGCCCAAATCGTTGCGCCTTTTTCCTTGAGCATTCGGCATCCTTCTCTGCCGTCAGCCCCCATACCCGTTAATATAATTCCTAATACATCCCCACCATAAGCTTTAGCCAGAGAACTGAAAGTGAGATCAACACTGGGCTTATAATTCACCTTGTCACTCGCACTTGCATCAACAATGGCAATGCGTTTATTCGCACCTATGGTTTCTAGCAACATTTGCTTCCCACCGGGAGCAAGATACGCATGACCTGGTTTTAGAATGTCGCCGTGCTCGGCTTCTTTTACTCTAATCTTACAGTTTGTGTCTAAACGCTGTGCAAATGCCGTAGTAAATGTTCCTGGCATGTGTTGTACGAGCAAAATGGGGTATGGAAACTCTGCAGGTAAAGGAGACAGCACTTTTTGAAGCGCCACAGGCCCGCCTGTAGAAGCCCCAATTGCCAAACACTTGTAGTGCTTTCCCGTCGCTCTTACAGACGAAACGGTTGGTTGTTTGGCTGCGTCTTTATGCCCTGATAGCAACCCTGATGTTTTAAAAAACGCCTGCTTTGGCGCATTATCAGGAAGCTTTCTTGCCTCTGTAGAGCGAAACGACGGACGCTTAAGACCAATACCACGACGCGCTATTAAGCGTACTTTTGTACACAACAAGCGCGATGCGTCTTTTCTGTCCTGCGCGATATCTTCAAATTTCTTCGGTAAGAAATCGAGCGCGCCCGCTTCTAAAGCATCTAATGTCGCTTGCGCACCATGATGCGTAAGCGAAGAAAACATAAGAATAGGTGTAGGCCGCTTGTCCATTATGGCCTTTACAGCTGAAATGCCGTCCATGACAGGCATTTCAACATCCATCGTTATCACATCCGGCTTAAGCGCTTCTGCTTTTTCGAGTGCATCGCGCCCATTTCTCGCTTCCCCAACAACTTCAAGTTCCCTATCGCCATCGAGTATTTCTTTTACTCGACGACGATAAAAAGTCGAGTCGTCCACGACAAGGACTTTAAAGACCATGGATTATTATTCCTGTTAATTCATCGCCTTACTTGATGGGTTTACGCGCATACCGTTTAAGCAGGCTCGGAATATCTAAAATTAGTGCAATTCCACCGTCTGATGTAATCGTGGCTCCCGCCATACCAGGCGTGCCTTGCAATAATGCATCAAGAGGTTTAATAACCACTTCTTCTTGGCCTATTAGCGCGTCTACTACGAATCCTACTTGTTGTGTACCAATTTGCACTACAACAACGTGTCCCTTTTCTCTATCGATGTTTTTGGGACCTCGAATCAACCATTCACCAAGGAAGAACAACGGAATTGCTTTTGAACGAACTATCATTGTTAGCTGGCCATCGACCGTGTTGGTCTTTTTGATGTCCATATTTATTATTTCGTTCACCGCGCCTAATGGTAACGCAAAGGTCTGTTTTCCTACAACAATCATTAGCGTCGGAAGAATGGCTAGCGTTAGCGGAACTTTGATATCCAGTCGCGTGCCTTTTCCTAGCTGTGAATCAATGTTCACGGTGCCGTTAAGTTGGTTAATTTTGGTCTTAACCACGTCCATGCCCACACCGCGACCAGAAATATCACTAATTTCTGTTTTGGTTGAGAACCCTGGCGCGAATATCAAGTTAAACGCTTCAACATCCGACATACGTGCAGCTGCGTCTGCGTCTAGTACACCGCGACTAATAGCAATTTCTTTAAGCTTTTCAGGATCCATCCCTTTACCATCATCTTCGATGGTTAGAAGAATATGATCGCCTTCTTGAGATGCCGATAGCTGAACCGTACCCATACGCGGCTTACCCGCTGCAGCACGGTCATCAGGCATTTCAATACCATGGTCGACGGAGTTTCTCACCAAATGCACAAGTGGATCGGCCAGTGCTTCAACCAGGTTTTTGTCTAAATCAGTTTCCTCACCCACAAGCTCAAGGGTTATTTCTTTTTTCAAGCTTCTAGCGAGGTCTCGAACAACGCGAGGGAAACGACCAAACACCTTTTTAATTGGCTGCATGCGGGTTTTCATTACCGCACCTTGCAAGTCGCCCGTTACCACATCTAAGTTGGCAATGGCTTTGGACATGCTTTCGTCGTTACTGTTGATACCCAAGCTTATTAGCCTGTTTCTCACTAGTACGAGTTCACCCACCATATTCATAATTTGGTCAAGGCGCTTGGTATCTACACGTACTGTAGTCTCAGCAGGAGGCGCAGCTGGTGCCGCCTTCTTCTCATCTTTTTTAGGCGCTGCTTTTGGTGCAGCAGGCGCGCTTGCTTTAGCTGGCGCTGCGGCGCTAGGAGCAGGCGTCGCTTTTGGCGCAGCTGGCGCTGCTTGTTTCGCTTTTTGAACCGCTTCTGTTGCTGCCTTATCTACAGGAGGCTCTGGCGCCTTTGAAACGGCTCCCTGCTTGGTAGGCCCTTGCCCTGAGCCATGCAGTTGGTCAAGCAGTGCTTCAAATTCGTCATCGGTGATTTCTTCATCACCAGCTGCACTCGGCGTAACTGTTGCTGGAGCTGGTGCATTTGCCTTTGGCGCAGCTTCTTCACCACCAAACTTGCCTTTGCCATGTAAATCATCGAGAAGCGCTTCAAATTCTTCGTCGGTGATATCGTCGTTATCACTAGCGGCAGCAGGTGCAGCAGCCTTTGCAGGTTCGCTTTTAGCCGCTGAGGACTGTCCAGGTGCCCCAGAGCCATGAAGCTCATCAAGCAGCGCTTCAAACTCATCTTCAGTGATTTCGTCAATACCGCCGCTATCACCAGAACTTGGTGCCTGTGCAGTAGGCTCTTCAACAACTAATTCTGGCTCTTCAATCGCAGGCTCAGGTTCTGACGCCGGCGCGCTTTGTTCACCAAAAATATTCTCATCTGGAGATTCCGGGCGACTTAGTTTGTGTAACAAGTCTACTAGGTGTGCATCTGCTGGCTCTAATGGATCCCGAGCTTTCACTCGTTCAAACATTTCAACCACCACATCTGTGGCTTGCAGAATAATATCCATCAGTTCAGGGGTTAGTGTTCGTTGACCGTTACGCATTACGTCAAAGACGTTTTCCGCACCGTGACAAATTTCTACTAACTCGGTAAGAGACAGGAATCCTGCTCCCCCTTTAACTGTGTGATAACCACGGAAAATTGCATTTAGCAAATCCGCATCTTCAGGATTGTTCTCAAGATCAACGAGCTGTTCTTGTAATTGTTCAAGTATCTCTCCAGCCTCAACTAGAAAGTCCTGTAATATATCCTCGTCAACATCAAACGACATGCGCCCGCTCCCCTAAAAACCTAAGCTAGACAGAAGATCATCTACATCATCTTGGCCTGACACGACGTCGTCGCGCTTATCGGCATCAATGATAGGGCCTTCTGCCTCTACACCATCAACCTTATCGGCCTTAACGCTAGATGGTTTAGTTTGTTCTGCACCGTCGCGTTCACCAAACATGGTAAGCATGTTAACTAAGCTGTCTTCCACTTCTTTAACCAAGTCGATAACGCGGCGAATAACCTGACCAGTTAAGTCTTGATAACCTTGAGCCATCAATACTTCTGTAAGTAACTGTGTAAGTTTAGCTGACTGTGCCGAACCTTCTTCCAACAATTCGTCTAAGTCTGCGCATAAAGCCTTGAATTCACCCAACTCTATTTGGCGATTCATCAGCTTCTTCCACTCAGGCATAACCTTTTCGATGCGCGCCGACAGCATTTCAGCTATAGGCATGCTCGCTTCAACGGCATCCATAGTAGTATTAGCAGCTTTTTCAGTTTCTTCAATTACGTAGGTTAGGCGGGATTGTGCATCGGGAATATCATCGGTCGCGAGATTTTTAATGCGGTCGTCTATTTGGAAATTATTCAGCGCGTCATGGAGCTGACGCGTCAGTTTCCCTACTTCAGCAAATAACTCAACGTTTTCTTTCATTGAGGCCGTTTCTAATAGGGCATTGGCTGAAGCGTTGTCACCCTCTTCAAGGTAGGTGACAAGCTGTTTTGCTTCTTCCAACGAAATTGGAACGTTTACATTCGTTGACATCCAGTAAACCTCATTTCTCTGGTGAGCGTCTGGATCAACCTAAACGTTCGAATATTTTATCTAATTTTTCTTTAAGTGTTGCTGCAGTGAACGGCTTAACAACGTAGCCATTAACACCTGCTTGCGCGGCGGCAACAATTTGCTCTTTCTTCGCTTCAGCAGTAACCATAAGTACTGGTAGGTGCTTGAGCTTGTCATCGGCTCTAATCGCGCGAAGCAAGTCAATACCCTGCATTCCAGGCATGTTCCAATCGGTAACTACGAAATCGAAATCACCTTGCTGCAACATAGGCAATGCAGTACTTCCGTCATCCGCTTCCTGGATGTTGGAAAAACCCAAATCTTTAAGTAGGTTTTTGATGATACGTCTCATGGTAGAAAAATCATCGACCACGAGAATTTTCATGCTTTTGTCCAAAATAGCCTCCAGTGAGGGGTTAATTGTTATTAATTTCTATTCTTCGTCAGCTTGCCACGACTTCATTCGTGATTTGAGTTTTAACATGGCCTGACTGTGAATTTGACTGACTCTCGATTCACTTACATCAAGAACCTCACCAATTTCTCTTAGGTTCAGCTCTTCATCATAATACAGCGAAAGTACAATCGCTTCTCTTTCAGGTAATGTCGTAATTGCATGGGCAAGCGCTTTTTGGAAAGCGCCTTGCATCAAATCTTCCAGTGGTGCGTCGCTACCTCGATTTTGCTCTGTCGAAATAACATCTTCTGACACACCTAAATCTTCAATACCTACCAGCTTTCCGGCATTTACTTCATTAAGCATTTGGTGATAGTCCTGCAAGCTTACATTAAGCTTATCAGCAATATCAGAATCTCTAGCATCGCGGCCTGTTTCGCTTTCTACTTGCGAAATTGCTTCAGTGATCGCTCGGCCATTTCGGTGAACTGAACGCGGTGTCCAATCCCCTTTGCGAATTTCATCTAGCATAGCACCGCGAATGCGAATACCGGCAAACGTTTCAAAGCTGGCTCCTTTTGAACCATCAAAGTTTCGTGCGGCTTCTAATAATCCAATCATGCCTGATTGAATTAAATCGTCTACGAGAACACTAGCCGGCAATCGCGCTATCAAGTGATGCGCTATACGCTTAACCAATGGCGCGTGTCTTTCGACTAACTGCGCTTTATCGGTTTGTTGTTGATAAGCGGCTGCCTTGCTGTTCAACGCTGACTTCCTACGGCTTTTTCTGCAACTAACTGTTCAATAAAGAACTCTAAATGGCCACCTGGCTGCGCTGGAATAGGCCATGTTAAGGCTTTACTCGCCAACTGTGTTATTGCAACGGCTGCAGGTGAACCTGGGTAAGCATCGACAATGGCTGTTTGTTTACGCACTGCTTTACGAATGTTCTCGTCAAACGGTACTGTCGCCACTAATTCTAGTGCAACATCTAAAAAACGCCCTGTCACTTTGCTTAATTTACTAAATAACTCTTGGCCTTCTCGCACGTCGCGCACCATATTAGCCACAACTTTGAAGCGGAAAACACCGTGCTCTCTATTCAGAATTTTTATCAATGCATACGCATCTGTCAATGAAGTAGGCTCGTCACACACAACGACCATGATGTCTTGTGAGGCTTTTGAAAAGCTCAACACCATGTCTGAAATACCTGCCGCTGTATCAACGATTAGCACGTCAATTTGCGAGCGCAGCTCACTAAAGGCACGAATTAGGCCAGCGTGTTGCGTTGGCGACAATTCTGCCATCGACTGCGTGCCTGATGTGGCAGGGGCAATCTTTATTCCGTGCGGACCGGTCACTAATACTTCATCAAGTGTACATTCGCCGGAAAGCACGTGGGATAAGTTTTTCTCAACACGCAAACCTAACATAACGTCTACGTTAGCAAGACCGAGGTCCGCATCGAGAACCATTACACGTTTACCTTGCTTCGCCATGGCGATAGCGGTGTTCAATGTAATGTTTGTTTTACCTACGCCACCTTTGCCACCGGTGACGGCGATTACTTTGATTAACCGTGATTGCTTCATTTTTCTTAAGCTACTCGCTTGGTCGTCAATCATACTGCTTATGCTGTTTTAATTGCGTTGTTACCACTAGTATGATTCAAACCGTACTTTTTATAAAGCTTTGCAGCAGCGGAAACCAAAGATTTCGCTTCTGCAATCTTAATGTCTTCAGGTACTTTTTGACCATCGGTGACATAACTAACCGGTAATTGGTATTCAACCGCTGCACTAAGCACCTCTCCTAAAGAGTAGCACTCATCTAACTTTGTGAAAATACAGCCACTTAGTTCAATATCATCATACGCTTGAATGATTCTCTGCAAAGCAGGATATTGCGTATTTGCTTGCGCTACCAAATATTTTTTAACATTTGGCATTTGTCCGTTATCAAACTGCTTAATTTGTTTAATTAATCGACTATCTCTTTGACTAAATCCAGCCGTATCAATCAATACTAGTCGCTTATGACGAAGTTGGAATAATAAATCCGCAAGTTCTTCACTAGTCTGCGCTTTTCTCACCGTGCAGCCAATAATCTTTCCGTATGTCGCTAGCTGCTCATAGGCGGCAATTCTATACGTATCGATGGTAATCATCGCAACCGACTCTGCACCGTATTTTTGCGCATAGCGGGCAGCAAGTTTCGCAACGGTAGTTGTTTTACCGGTACCTGTTGGTCCTACTAATGCAACAGCACCTTGTGCGCTGAGTATATCGTTTCCTGTCACATTTATGCGATTAGCCAATAGGTTAAGAAGATATACCCATGCATCTCGTTCGTTGTAATGTGACGGCGTATAGCTAATAAGCTGTTTCGCTAACGCGTTGCTTAACCCCATATCGGTTAAACGGGTGATTAGATATTGATGAACAGGTTTTTGACGTTTGTTCTTAGCTTCCATCAAGTCGGCCACTTGATATTGCAATACATCGCGAAGAGACGCTAGCTCTTCCTTGATTTGCGCAAGCTCCGCTGACTGCGTCACAGAGGTATCATCCATACTTGACGCTTGATGCTCTGGGAAAGCGTTCTGACGAACTGGTTCATGAGAAGACTGCTGGGCTTCTACGTCGTCAATAAAGGCTTCTGAGAAGTCTAAGTGCGAAGCAATTTCATTGGCGTGCTTAGCATTCGCTGTCATTGGTTGGTTAGGTTGCGCAGGACTCGCCACGCCATTATTTCCACCGTGCTGCTTTTCTAGCAGTGCTTTAAGGCTATCAGGACCGTCGTCACCAATGATTTCGCTCAAGCTAGGCACTGCCTTTTGACCGGGTGTTTTTGCAGCGGCTTGTGGAGACGCTTTCGGCGTAAACAACTTCGCTTCAGGCTCTTTGTCGTAGGCTGCGACAAGCTCAATACCGTCAGCAACTTTGCGATTTGACATGATCACAGCGTCACTGCCCAATTCAGCTTTAACTTGGCTTAACGCCTCACGCATATCTTTGCCGAAGAAACGTCTAATTTTCATTGCAACCTCTCCAATCACCCAGTGTCAGATTATTGACCGACCGAACTGACTATTTTTATTTGTTTGTCGTCAGGCACTTCTTGGTAAGACAGAACATGAAGCCCAACAACCGAATATTTTAAGAAGCGAGACAGAACGGGTCGTAGCATGCCTGAGGTAAGGAGTACTGCAGGCTCTCCTTCTAACTCTTGCTGCTGACTGGCTTGCTGCAATGATTTTTGCAGCTTGTCTGCCAGACCTGGTTCTATGCCAGCGCCATCTTCGCCACCTGCTTGAAGTGACTGGTGCAACATCTGTTCCAACTCTGGCGCCAAGGTTATGACAGGTATCTCTTTTGCACCTTGAGTAATTTCTTGGACAATTAAACGTTTAAGGGCAATACGCACTGCAGACACTAAAACATCGGGGTCTTGGCTGCGCGTGCCGTACTCACTGAGTGTTTGCACGATTGTGCGCATATCGCGAATAGGCACGCCTTCAAACAATAAGGTTTGCAGTACTTTCACGACGGTGCTTAGCGGAAGAATGTCTGGTACTAATCCTTCAACCAATTTCGGATGCTGCTTGGCAAGCATATCAAGAAGTTGTTGCGCTTCCTCGTGCCCTAATAATTGATATGCATTGTTAGAGAGCAATTGGCTTAGATGGGTCGCTACAACGGTCGCAGCGTCTACTACTGTGTACCCAAGGGTTTGTGCATGCTCCCGTTTGTTGGGCTTAATCCATACTGCGTCCAAGCCGAACGCGGGGTCTTTAGTGGCACGCCCTTCTAATTTACCGAACACTTGCCCTGGATTAATAGCAAGTTCTTCATCGTGACTGATGATGGAATCGCCTATCGTTACGCCTAGCATAGCGATGGTGTAAGTGTTGGGCTCTAAATCCAAGTTATCACGAATGTGGACAGGCGGAATAAGGAAACCCAGCTCTTGCGATAGTTTCTTACGTACGCCTTTAATGCGCGTCAACAACTCGCCACCTTGGGATTTATCGACAAGAGGAATTAAGCGATAGCCCACTTCCAATCCGATGGTATCTACCTGCTGAACATCATCCCAGCCAAGCTCCTTCACTTCAGGCGCAACCGATTCATCTTTTACCACATTGTCTGGCACTTTGGGCTCTGCGGCCTTTCTCTTTTCTTGGACCGACTGCCAGTAAGCAAAGCCTGCAATCAAGAATGAGAAGCCTAAGAATGCGATATGAGGCATCCCTGGAATGATACCCATCACAAATAGAACGCCCGAGGCTATATAAAGAGCTTGATTATTACCAAGCTGACCGCGGATTTCTTTGCCCATTTCCTGGGTCTCGTTTTCACGAGTAACGATAATGGCTGTAGCGACCGAAAGTAATAATGAAGGAATTTGCGCCACCAAACCATCACCGATGGTCAATATGGTGTAGATTTCTATAGCGTTACCGAATGAAAGCCCGTGCTGAATCATGCCAATAAAAAGACCACCGACAATATTAATCAGCATGATGAAAAGGCCTGCGACCGCATCACCCTTTACAAATTTTGACGCACCGTCCATCGACCCGTAAAAATCCGCTTCTGCAGTAATCTCTTCACGGCGTTTACGTGCTTGATCTTGATCTATATACCCTGCATTTAAATCAGCATCTATGGCCATTTGCTTACCGGGCATAGCATCTAACGTAAAGCGAGCGCTTACTTCCGAAATACGTCCTGCGCCTGCGGTTACAACTTTGAAGTTGATAATAAGAAGGATGGCGAAAACAACAATACCTACGGCGTAGTTACCACCAATCACGACCTCACCGAAGGCTTCGATAACTTTACCTGCTGCATCGCCGCCTTCATGTCCGTAAAGTAAGACAACGCGAGTAGAAGCCACGTTAAGCGCTAGTCTCAAAACGGTAGCGATAAGTAACACCAAGGGGAAAATGCCGAAATCTACTGGACGCTGGGTAAGTACAGCCACCAAGATAATGACTAGCGACAACGCAATATTAAAGCTAAACAGCACGTCCAGTAAGAATGGCGGCATAGGCAATATAACCATGCCCATAATTGCCAAAAGGACGATGGGTGCGCCTAAACCACTGGTAAAATTTTGCAGCTGATTTTTATCGAATCGCTGAAGATAACCGGATAACTGCATGGCTTGGTGTCTCTCTATCAGAAAATTGACGCTTTATGTGAATCTTCTAGTGAGTTTTCAACTAACGTGCCAGCTTTGTGTTTTACGCAAAAGTTATCCAAATCTGAGCTGTAATCATGCGTGATTACTGTCTACAGTGACTTGTATAGAGCGATTAAGATTTTGTATCCGAGGGACATACGAACAGTTTATAATTGCGTCACTATTCCTAGGGCCTACTCTTCGTTTTAAAAGGATTATTCATGGTAGTACTACAAAACCGTGTTGCAACGTTTTGTTGGGTCAGCCTTGTCATCATGCTGACTTTTAGTCATGTAGCTCATGCATCTAAACAACCTAACTTACGACAGCGTGTGGAGAATTTGCTAGTTGATTCAGTGGAGATATACGGTTCACAAAATAGTAACCCATCTCGTGTGCACAATAGAGTTTTGGTAAGCGAGGTCTACACTCAACAGGGCTATCAGCTTATATGGTTTGGTACTAGTGATGCTGAAAACCGTCTTCAGGAACTCCTCCATGAAATTGCTGATTCAGAGTTACATGGCTTCTCGCCCGAGTATTACCACGCGTCAATGCTCGAAAGTCGCGACGCCAATACCGCACTCTTAGATGTACTAGCAACCGATGCCTTCATCAGTCAAACTCTGCATCGATTAAATGGGCTTGTTAGCCCCGCCAATGCAGATTCGCAGTGGTTCCTTAAGCAAAGAGAAGCGGATCCTGTGGCATCGCTAAATCACGCATTAACTAACGGTGTTTCTGCAACATTGCGGGCCATGTGGCCATCACACCATGAATACCAGTTACTGTTAGAAAAAAAGCGTAGTTTACTCACGGCAGTTTCTACAGTTACCACACAAATTCCAGTTGGCCCAACACTTAAGCTGAACTCAACGAGCGAAAGAGTTGTGTTGCTGAAGTCTCGTCTTTTAGGGCCAGGCACCTATTCAGAGTTATTCGATAAAGATTTACTGGACGCGGTTAAGCAGTTTCAAATGTCGGCGGGCTTAGAGCCAGATGGTATTGTGGGAAGTTCCACTTTAGAAGCATTAAATGCCACCACGTTTTCTTGGTTAGAAAGAATTGATGCAAACTTAGAGCGTTGGCGCTGGCTCCCTCATCAAACTTGGTCAACATATTTACGCGTTAACATTGCTTCGTTTCAGTTGAGAGGATTTACTGAAGGTGAGGAAACATTGGGAATGCCTGTGATTGTCGGTACACCAGTGAGGCAAACGCCCGTTTTCGCTGAATCAATGAAGTATATGGTGTTTAACCCCTACTGGACCGTGCCTTTCAGTATAGCCACTAAAGACAAGCTGGCGAAATTAAAAACCAATCCTTCTTTATTGGTCGAGCAAGGTTACGAAGCCCAGCCCGCCGGCGTCAGCGGCTTCAGCCCTGTCGATGAGTTTGATTGGACAAATGTTAGCCGTGGTACGTTTCACTATACACTCAGACAAAAGCCCGGACCGCACAATGCCCTTGGTAAAGTGAAATTCATGCTTCCAAATAAGCATGCCATTTATCTTCACGACACGCCCGATCACAGCCTTTTTTCGAAATTAGAAAGGAACTTCAGCTCTGGCTGTATCAGAGTCTCTAACCCTTTGAAGCTGTCTCAATGGGTACTCACTCATTCAGGCCAGACAGAGGCAATACCGCAAGCTGAGCAATTACTTCAAAGTGAAGAGACCAGTACACTATATTTGAAGAAACCTATACCTGTTCTTATTGTGTACTTCACAGCGTTTGCAGATGAAGCAGGAACCATTGTATTTCGCCGCGATGCATACAATCGGGACAGCCATATTATTGAGAAATTGAAGGAGTTTAAACGTGCGTAAGTGTTTGTTAGTGCTGATTGCTCTTTTAACTGTAGTGCGCGCCAGTGATGCGTTCTCCTTTGACAATGACATGCTCAACTCTAAGCTTGCTATTAATGGAAATACGGTCCCCTACCCTATTTTCTCTATTTTCGTAATGCCGAATAAAACGTTCACTGTTGAGTTTGACAACAAAAGCCATACTGGGAACTTTCAATTTCACCATGCGAACGGTGAGGCACTAAAAACGAGTTCGAACCTTCAAATAGTTAGCGGGGTTGTGGGGAAAGCGCCAATAATGGCACCTAAGAAACCAGGGCACTATGTACTTAAAACCACCAACGCGCAGTCAGGAGAAACTGCGACGCTCAACGTCTTTGTGATGACCCCTTTGGATAAGGTGGACAAAGCAGGTAAGTTAAACGGCTATACGATTGGCAAGTACCCTGAAAAGCCTTTAAAAAATAACCCCATTTATTTACCCCCCCAAGGGCTTGTAGAAGTATTACCAGAACAAACGGACGTAAGGTTGTCTCCCAATTTTACCCTCGGTCAATTTCTGTCTAAGCAACAACAAGGGTTTCCAAAATATGTGCATTTGCGCGCAGGATTGTTGTTGAAACTGGAGAAAATTCTGCACACTTTAAATGACGAAGGGCATGCGGTTGAAGGGCTAACCATTATGAGCGGATATCGCACCCCGTTTTACAACAAAGCCATTGGTAACGTTCAGTACAGCCGGCACGTCTGGGGGGGCGCGGCAGATTTCTATATTGATCAGTCACCGAAAGATGGGGTGATGGATGACCTCAATAAAGACGGCGTGATAAACCGCGAAGACGCGGTATGGCTCGCGAACTTTATATCAAACATGTCTAAACAAGGCGCTTTCGGCCCAAGAGTCGGTGGGCTTGGTATTTACGGTGCTAATGCGGCGCACGGGCCTTTTGTTCATGTGGATGTGAGAGGAACCCTAGCACGCTGGTAGAATTGTTGGTTTCGGGGCAAATAGCTATGCCCCACCTTCAAAGTCAATTTTCACCCATTCAGCAGTTGGGTTAGTGTCGGTACTCTGGTGGGATAGGCAAATCCCGTTTAAGTGGCTTAGGACGTTTGCCCTTACCTGCTCTATGCGCTTTTAACTGATAAACATGTGCGAGCACCTGCGCTACCGCCATAAATAAAGCGTTAGGAATTTCATCGTCCACTTCAGTGGAGTAGAAAATGGCGCGGGCAAGCATGGGAGAAGGGATCAACGGCACATCGTTGGCGGTAGCAATTTTTCTGATGTGCATCGCCAGCTCATCAGCACCTTTAGCGACCACAACCGGCGCCCTTACCCCCTTCTCGTCATATTTAATAGCAACAGAAAAGTGAGTAGGGTTGGTCACGACAACGTCTGCTTGTGGTACTTCCTGCATCATGCGCTTGGTTGCAGCCTGATATTGCAGACGGCGAATTCGGCCTTTAACCATAGGGTCGCCTTCCGCATTTTTCCGTTCGTCTTTAACCTCTTGCTTGGTCATCTTCATTTCTTTGTTGTGCTTATACATTTGATAAGGCACATCAATGAGCGCGATAGGGATCATGCCGCACACCAGAATAAGAAACGCCCACTTAAGCATGTCGAGTGCGTGAAAGATGTTTCCCGGATAAAGCTCCATATCAAGGTGGAGCGCTTCATCTTCAAAGAACAGTAACGCCCCAATTGCCATGCCGATAATGGCTACAACTTTCGCAATAGACTTAAGTAACTCTACCAAGCCGTTCATGCCAAACATGCGTTTGAAGCCTTGGATAGGGCTCATTTTTGAACCCTTAGGTTTTGCACCTTCCCAGGTAAAGTTAAAACCGCCAAGGGCGATAGAGCCGTAAATGCCCGCTATCATTGCCACAACCATGTATAGCAGCACGGCAGGACCTACTGCCGAAAAGGCTTCACCCCATGCGCCAAACATGTGGGTGATATCATAGGTTTCGTCACGAGAGAGAATGAACATTCTCTGAGTAAGTTTAAAAACAGATTCAGCAATCCACCCGCCCACAAACAAGAACATAAAAGCACTGACGATAAGTACTAGGGTCGTAGAGAGTTCACGGGATCGGGCTAGCTGCCCTTTTTTTCGGGCATCTTCGAGTTTTTTCCCCGTGGGGTCTTCTGTTTTTTCGCTTGAATCTGTCATGTTTTCCTACGAACAAATATTCAATAGTTCACACATAAACTGTTCGGCTCTAAACCATTGGGTTTCGAAGTGTACAGTAAAGTTATCTAGTGTTATCCAAATAATCAGTAGTCCCATTACCTGAGCAATGGAAAAACCAATACTAAAAATGTTTAGCTGTGGTGCAGCTTTGGTCATTACGCCAAACGCCAAGTTCACGATAAGCAGCGAGACGATTGGCGCAAGGGAGAGGGTCACTGCCGATATGAACATCCAGCCGGCCCAATGGGCAATATCGCGAAACTGTTCACCGGTCCACCATGCTTCGCCTATGGGAAACGCCTCAAAGCTTATGACTATCATTTGGATCATGGACAAATGCCCATCCAAGGTCCAAAACAATAAGGTCGCTAGTATCAGATAAAACTGGCCGACTGCGGGCACGTTAATACCGTTTACCGGGTCAACGATTGACGCAAACCCCAAACCGGTTTGCATTGCTATAATTTGACCTGCAAGCACGAAGGTATTGAGCACCATCATTGATATAAAACCAATAGCAATGCCTATTAGCAATTGCTGAATGACGATTAAAAATGTGCCCACATCCACCAAATTTTCTATGGGTGACGGAGGCACTACCGGCATGATAATGAGCGTGAGCATTATACCCAACAAGGCTCTTACCTGCGGAGGAATTGATTTAGCACTCAAGCCA
>Ga0208704_100053_pt1 | contig 42988 bp, 41 predicted proteins | sample DeeseametaMP0144_FD_184221 | JGI IMG/M metagenome (GOLD analysis project Ga0208704, IMG submission 184221) | Marine microbial communities from the Deep Atlantic Ocean - MP0144 (SPAdes) | ecosystem: Environmental > Aquatic > Marine > Oceanic | place: West of Cape Verde, Atlantic Ocean | collected...
GCTCTTCACCTTCGACCGCTTCTTCTTGCTGCCAAACCTCTTTTTGCATCTCAATCGGCAGGCTAATGTGATCTGAGTATTTATTGATAATTTGCTTCACTTTATGCGACTGTAAATAGTCCAACGCATCTTCACGCAAATGTAAAATAATATTGGTACCGCGGCTGTCTTTTTGGATCTGCTCGACTTCGAACTCACCCGTGCCCGCACTGACCCAACGTACCGCCTGATCAGCATCCACACCTGCACGGCGTGATTCTACGGTAATTTTGTCAGCCACAATAAAGCCTGAGTAAAAACCGACACCAAACTGACCAATCAGTTGTGCATCTGATTTCTGGTCACCTGTGAGCTTAGACATAAAGTCCTTGGTTCCAGACTTAGCAATCGTACCTAAGTGGTCAATCGCTTCTTGTTCAGTTAAACCAATCCCATTATCTGAAATGGTCAGTGTTTGATTGGCTTCATCAAAGCTGACGCGCACATGTAGGTCTGGGTCATTTTCATAATATTCAGGATGATTAATGCCTTCAAAACGCAATTTATCGCAGGCATCGGATGCATTTGAGATCAATTCACGTAGGAAAATGTCAGGATTCGAATACAGTGAATGCGTCACTAAATGTAATAGCTGAGCCACTTCAGCTTGGAAACTATGTTTATGTGCGTTTTGCTCGCTCATCAATCGCTCCTTAATGTATTAAGTCTTATAGAGAATGCTTAATGAATTGGAGTGAGCGATACGTTTTTCAATAGCAATCGCAAGTTTTTTTGCTTTTTTTAAAATGGGCCCTGACGGTAAATACGATCTAGCTGTAGTTCTAACTGCTGTTGGCGCATTTTATACACATCCATAAGGCAACTTTGTGAAGCACCACAGCGGTCACGGAGGCTCAACCACTTCACTTGCTCATCCTGAATCATGCCACGTGTCCCCATCGGAACAAGACGTTTTAAAATGGTATAGGTGGTGGCCATTTTCACATCGGCGTCATTAATTTGGCGATACTCACAAATCGCATGTTCTGGCGTCGTTTTTGCTTTATCACAATTAAAACTTGCTGCTTGAGCATGCATGCTCCAAGCCAAACTACACACTAAACCAATCCCGAGCATAGCTTTCATTTTTATAACTCTCTTATTCTGTTTCTATCCATTCTATAGATGATTTTCTTTTAATACTGAATCATCGTGATTTATTTCAACGTTGACCACTATTCAACTTTAGTCTTTGCATAAAAAAACCCCATCATCGATGAGGTTCTTAAAAAGCTACTTTTGATTATTAAAATTTGTAGCTATAACCGAGGGTATAAATCACTGGATCGATATCTAATTTAAACTTCGTTGTGCCATCTACATTTACTTCTGGGTTCAAATCTGCATAACGGACATCGGCAAACACACCCCAGTTTTTTGCATCAGCAGGTTGGAAGTTAAAACCAATTTGCGCAGCATAACCAAAATCTTCTTTTACGCTTTTCACACCCTCTTCATCCCATGCAATAAAAGCTGTTGCACCGACACCAATATAAGGCGTAAACCCTGTTGAGTTTTTAAAGTTATATTTTGCAGTTAATGTTGGCGGTAAATGTTTAATTTTTACTGCTTCTGCACCATTAATGAGTACATCGTGGCTAATTGGCGTTGCTAGCAGTAACTCTGCAGAAATATTGTCATTAAAAAAATATTCAACCGATGGCGTAAACGCGAGTTCGCTATCTGCTTCAACTTTCGCATTGCCCAATGCAGCAACTGTTGTATCTTGCGTTGGCGCAATTGCAGATCCACCGACTTTGACTTGCCATTGACCTGCCATTGCAGCAGATGCAGAAAGACCCATTAATGTAATTAGAGCAATTTGCTTCAACATTTCAAACAACCTCTGTTTGTAAAATAATTAATATAAAAATTAACATTAACTCATCATAAACAAGAGTGTAATTAATATGCAATTATAATAATAATGTATTTTAAATGCTATTTTTAAGTAATTGTTTTAAATTAATTTAAATATTAAATAGACCATTTTAGTTGGTTTTAAATTAATAATATAAAATCAAAATAAATATATTTTAATTCCAACCTTTTTAATCAGAATTAACATTATAAACCCGATTATTTTAATCTGAATAAATAATAAAAAAAGGCGATTTTAAAATCGCCTTTTATAATAATTTAGGGGGTTAAATTACAACACCATGGCCGCAATCCAACCGAAAATCATGAGCGGAATATTAAAGTGAATAAAGGTCGGGATCACACTGTCTTTCATGTGATCATGCTGACCATCCATATTTAAACCCGAAGTCGGTCCCAAAGTGGAGTCAGAAGCTGGAGAACCCGCATCACCAAGTGCCGCAGCCGTACCAATAATCGCAATGGTTGCCGCTGGACTGAAACCAAACTGGATACACAAAGGCACATAAATAATTGCTAAAATTGGAATGGTAGAGAACGATGAACCAATTCCTAAAGTAATCAGTAAGCCAATCAATAGCATCCAAAATGCAGCAAGTCCTTGGCTAGAACCAATCCATTGCACTGATGCTTCTACCAATGCTGGCACTTGATTGGTCGCAGAAATAACAGATGCAAAACCTTGTGCTGCAATCATAATGAAACCAACTAATGCCATCATTCGCATACCGCTAATAATCACATCATCTGCTTCTTTCCATTTAAAAATTCCCGCACAGCTCAAAATCGCAACACCAACCAGACCAGCTAAAATCATGGAATCTGATGCGACTTGCACCCAAAGCGTTGCCACTACCGCAATGAGAGCCATAGATAACGTAAACTTTGAAATTTCGGGCTTAGACTTCTCACCCGTGATATCAAGTTCAGAAGAAATACTTTGCTGCACTGGTTCCACATGTACTTCTTCGTATACACGTTTCTTACGGTAACTAAAGAATACAGCAACCAATAAACCAACAAACATGCCAAAAACAGGAATGGCCATTGCTGAAGGGATATCGGCATAATTGATTTTAAAGCCGTAGGGTTGCCCGAAAGTATTAATATTTTGACCTAAAATGTCATTTAGGAAAATCGCACCAAATCCAAATGGTACCAACATATAAGTGGCAACCAAGCCAAAGGTTAGAACACAAGCAATTAGTCGACGATCTAACTGAAGATGGTTAAAAACACTTAATAAAGGAGGAATCAGGACTGGAATAAACGCAATATGCACAGGAATGACGTTTTGTGAACAAATGGCTGCTAACGCGACGGTTATAAAAATCAGATATTTAACCCGATTTTGCGCCTTTTCATTGCTCGAACCTTTCAATGTTTTAATAAGCTTATAGGCCAACAAGTCAGGTAAACCTGAGCGTGCCAAAGCCAAAGCAAATGCACCTAAGACCCCGTAAGCCAACGCAATTTTTGCGCCGCCCCCAAGTCCATTGTTAAATGCTTCGAGGGTACCGTGTAACCCTAAACCAGCCAATAAACCACCTGTGACAGCACCAATAATTAATGCAAATACTACAGGCACACGAGCTAATGAAAGTCCAAACATGACCCCAATAGCGGCAAGAATTGCGAACATAGTGAAAAGAGTGACTTGGAAGAAAGGCGCATTTTATCAGAAAATAACCAAAAAATTCTGCCCTTACAGGTCGCTAGCACCTTTCTCTTTCACAGATCATTTCAGCTGGCTTCAACACAACGCCAGTTTTGAACAAACCTTTTGATTTCTTTAACAATTACCTCAGGCTGGCTCAAGATTGCCCAATGGTTGGCATTCACATTCACCCGTTGAAAATCCTCGACCCACTTCGGCATTTCATCGATTAACGCTGGACTCACAAACTGATCTTGCTCCAACACAATCGCTTGTACGGGACAAATTGCAAAGCGTTCTCGTGGTTTGGTCAGACGTGGAATAAAGTTAGCGCGGTAGAGCGCAACCCCGTGTTTACCATCGGCAGCAATGTGATGATTCAGCGGTAAGTCTGAGCGTCCTTCTAAATGCGATAAAACTTTGCCCCAATGCTCAGGACTAAAAAACTGCCATACGGTTGGTGCTAAAAAAGGCAACTGAAAGGCTGCAATATACCAAGACTTCGTTAACTGCTTAAAAAATTGAGGCTTATGTTGTACGAACTGTTCACGCATCCAAAATGCGGCATGGTCTAAACATGGGCCTGAAATGGTGGTAAATGACAGCATACGCTCTCTAAATTTTGGCTCAGTCGCGGACTCCCATGACTGAATCGACCCCCAGTCATGCGCAACCAGATGAAAGCTACGCTGTGGGATCACACTATTCACCACACTTTCCAAATCTAGCGATAGCTGAGGCAAGGCATAGGCCCATGTACGACGCGGCACACTCGACATCCCTGCACCGCGAACGTCATAGGTCACAATATAATAATCTTGCACCAGATGCCCAATCACAGGCTCCCAGACCTCTTGATTATCTGGATAGCCATGCACCAAGACCAGTGCAGGATTGTTCGCATTGCCCCATGTTTTCACATAAAGTCTTTGTTGGTCTGTGGTTTGTACCCAGTAACTTTGCTGCTCCATATTCAGCTCCTTATTGTTATTGACTGTTTTTTATACTTTGCTGGCAAAACGATCAATGCCAATTGATCTCATCTTCTCTAGTATGGATAGAATTTCATCAGATACCATTGACCGAAATGAGCATTTTAAAAAAACTTGTGACACAGCCGATTGTCGCGAAATACTTTCTCAATCATTTTGCCCCCTTTAAAGGTGCAGGGATTCAAATTGAAAAGTTTGACCTTAAACACTACCATATTCGTGTCAAAATGCCCCTCACTCGACAAAATCGAAATATTGTCGGCGTACATTTTGGCGGGAGTTTATATGCAATGGTCGACCCTTTTTATATGACCCTGCTGATGCACCACTTAGGCAATAAATATATTGTTTGGGACAAAGCAGCCTCTATCCAATTTCTCAGCCCAGGTCGCAGTACAGTCTATGCAGACTTTCATCTTGATGCCCAAGAAATCGCGACCGTGAAACAACTGGCCGACAACTATGCCCCCGTACATCGTATTTATACCTTAAATATTTATGATGAAGCTGGCATTCGAATTGCCGAAGTGGAAAAGACTTTATATATCCGTCGTAAAAAACCTAAACCGGCACAGCTATAAAAAAAGCACTTCCATGAAGTGCTTTTTTTTGGAAATTTGAACTTAAGACATTATTTACGTTCTTCAATTGCTGCGCCTGCGCCACCGCCGATGGCACCACCAATGGCTGCGCCGGTATTACCACCAAACACGCTTTTACCCACGGCTGAACCAATCGCACCACCAACACCACTGTAGGTTGCACTACGGTTTGAGCCACCTTGAGCTTTGCTGCCCACAGCAGCACCAGCACCTCCACCAATGGCTGCACCTACACCACCACCGAGACTATTCCCAGCAGCGCCACCCACTGCACCACCTAAAGCCGCTGTACCAATACGTTGCTCCGAAGCACTCATATTCTCACAACCTGCCAACAGCATCGTCGAAAGAGATACCACTGCAATAATACTCATATACTTTTTCATGAGATTTGTCCTTATTGGCTATTTCTTACAGCATAAAAGATCAGTATGAACTTAAAACCCGTGAAATGTTACGGTTACAGCTGCTATTGCTGAAAATTTGTAAGCAAGAAGCCCTCCTTAGAGGGCCTCATCCGCATTCAACTCAAGATTATTCAGGCTCTTTCACCACAACCACATCTTTGGTGGTGGTGCCATTTTCTTGGAGCACCGCACGCGTCACATTTTCTTGACTGTTCGGGTCTTTCACTTGATCCAGTTTCAGCTCCTTACGTACAGGTTCCTGCCCTTTCTTAAACTCAACCCCTTGTGCATCAACTTGCTTACCTTCTGCAAGGACAACACCACCTTGACTCAAGGTCGATTTCACTTCAACTTTGGATGTCGGAACAATCACGCTACCTTTTTGCACAATCGGTGCAGACATTTTTTTATCTGAAAATTGGCTGGCATTTTCTTCGAGAACCACTTCACGCGCCACAATATCTTTACCGCCATTTTTCACTTCAAAAATAGTCGCTTCGGTCGTCCGTACAGGGTCTTGACCTGCAACACTACGAATAATCTGTGTTTTGACAATCGGTACAACCGCCTTATCCTCTAAGGTGATGGTATTCGGCATCGGCGCTGCCATCGTTTGGCTCACAAATGCGAAGATGCTTAAGCCCAATAGTTTTGATGTCAATTTCATGTAGAGCCACCTCTATTTTTTAATCGTTAATGAAGTAAGGAGATTTGTGTACTTATATTTTTACTATAGGAAAAATGTGAAATTTATAAAAGCTTAAATCCACTTCTGTAACAAAAGGACAAAAAAAGCCACCCGAAGGTGGCTTTTTCATGCATTTAAAGGGCTAATTATAGACCGTTAAACTCATCGCTAAATGCTTGGCTTAATGCTTGATCCACATCAGAGAAGTCATTTACAAGCTCATGCTCTGCAGCTTCAGCTTCTTGACGACGACGCTCTAAGTGATACGCAAGACCGGTACCTGCAGGAATCAAACGACCTACAACTACGTTCTCTTTCAAGCCACGTAAATCATCTTCTTTACCTGTTACAGCCGCTTCAGTCAACACACGAGTGGTTTCCTGGAACGATGCAGCAGAGATGAACGAGTCAGTAGAAAGCGACGCTTTGGTAATACCCATCAATTGACGTTCAAACTTCGCAGGGAACTTGTTTTGCGCAAGAACAGCTTGGTTCTCTTGCATCACGCGGATGTAATCCACTTGCTCACCTTTGATGAAGCTTGTATCACCGCCATCAGTGATATCAACTTTACGCAACATTTGACGTACGATCACTTCAATGTGCTTATCGTTGATTTTTACACCTTGCAGACGGTATACGTCTTGAACTTCGTTCACGATATAGTTGGTCAGCGCAACTTCGCCTTTCAAGCGTAGGATGTCATGTGGGTTTTGTGGACCATCAGAAACAGTCTCACCACGGTTCACATGTTCGCCTTCGAACACGTTCATGGTACGCCATTTTGGAATCAGTTCTTCGTAAATCTCAGAACCATCATCTGGAGTAATCACTAAACGGTTCTTACCTTTAGTCTCTTTACCAAAGCTTACAACACCTGAAATTTCAGCAAGAATCGCATGCTCTTTCGGTTTACGTGCTTCGAACAAGTCAGCTACACGCGGTAGACCACCGGTAATGTCACGCGTACGTGAAGTTTCTTGTGGTACACGACCAATAACGTCACCCACACCAATTGTTTCGCCATCACGGACAGAAAGAATCGTGTTTTGTGGTAGGAAGTAGAACTGCTCACCACCATCAGTCGTATCAAGAACAACCGCAGGACGTAAATCTTTACCAGACGCAGGACGTGCAGTCACAGGTAAGATTTCAATCGTCGTCATACCCGTTGCATCATCAGTTTTAGAGGTAACAGTTACGCCATCAGCGATTTGGCTGAAACGTACTTTACCTGCAACTTCTGTTACAAGTGGGTGTGTGTGCGGATCCCAAGTCGCCACAATACCGCCAGCTTCTACAGCTTCGCCATCTTTCAACAAGATAGACGCACCGTATGGCAGTTTATAACGCTCACGCTCACGACCTAAATCATCCGCAATACCGATTTCGCCTGAACGAGAAGTCGATACCAAGTGTCCTTTGGCATGTTGTACTGTTTTCACATTGTGGAAACGTACAGTACCTTTGTTACGTACTTGTACGCTGTTTGCAGCAGACGTTCGGCTTGCAGCACCACCTACGTGGAAGGTACGCATTGTTAACTGTGTACCCGGCTCACCAATCGATTGTGCAGCCATAACACCCACAGACTCACCAGGGTTCACCTGATGACCACGTGCAAGGTCACGACCATAACATTTCGCACATACGCCGAATGTAGATTCACACGCAACCACTGAACGTACTTTAACTTCATCGACACCTTGCTCTTCTAGGAAGTTTGCAAGTTTCTCATCAATCAAAGTGTTACGTGGCAGGATAATGTCATCAGAACCTGCTTTCTTCACATCTTCAGCAACAACACGGCCCAGTACTCGAGTACCTAAGTTCTCGATCACGTCACCGCCTTGAATGAACGGAGTCATTACAAGACCGCCCAAAGTACCACAGTCAGGCTCAGTAATAACCAAGTCTTGCGCTACGTCTACAAGACGACGTGTCAAGTAACCAGAGTTCGCTGTTTTCAGTGCTGTATCGGCCAAACCTTTACGTGCACCGTGTGTTGAAATGAAGTACTGAAGTACTGTCAAACCTTCACGGAAGTTCGCTTTAATTGGAGTTTCAATGATCGAACCATCTGGTTTCGCCATCAAACCACGCATACCCGCTAACTGACGAATCTGAGCTGCCGAACCACGGGCACCTGAGTCAGACATCATATAGATCGAGTTGAATGATTTTTGCTTCTCATCTTCACCCTGTTTGTTTTTAACAGTGGTAAAAGACAAGTTGTCCATCATCGCTTTCGCTACTTGGTCATTCGTACGTGCCCAAATATCGACAACTTTGTTATAACGTTCGCCAGCAGTTACGAAACCTTGTTCGAACTGTTGCTCAATTTCACGAACTTCAATTTCTGCTTTTTCAATAATTGAGTACTTCGCAGGTGGAATCACCATGTCTTCCATACCTACCGATACGCCTGAACGTGTCGCTTGACGGAAACCTAAGTACATCAATTGGTCCGCAAAGATCACGGTATCTTTAAGACCTAATTTACGGTAGCAAGAGTTAATCAATTTAGAGATGTTTTTCTTGGTCATCTCAACGTTGATTTGTTGGAAATCCATACCCTCTGGCACAACTTCCCAAAGTAAGCAGCGACCTGGTGTGGTATCCACAACAATGGTTTGCTGCTCACGGTTACCATTTTCATCAATCACAGTCTGGTGTACACGTGCTTTTACGCGAGCGTGTAAATTTACCTGACCTGTTGCAAGTGCACGGTTAACTTCGTGAGTATCTGCAAACACCATGCCTTCACCTTTGGCATTGATCGCATCACGAGTGATGTAATACAAGCCTAAGACAACGTCCTGAGACGGTACGATGATTGGCTCACCGTTCGCTGGAGACAAGATGTTGTTGGTCGACATCATTAACGCACGCGCTTCTAACTGCGCTTCAAGTGTTAATGGTACGTGTACCGCCATTTGGTCACCATCGAAGTCGGCGTTAAACGCAGCACATACGAGTGGGTGTAGACGGATTGCCTTACCTTCAATCAGAATCGGTTCAAATGCTTGAAGACCTAGACGGTGAAGTGTTGGCGCACGGTTCAACATCACTGGATGCTGACGAATCACAGATGCAAGAACGTCCCAAACTTCTGGAGTTTCGCGTTCAACCATTTTCTTTGCAGCTTTAATGGTTGTTGCTTGGCCAGATGCTTGTAGCTTCGCGAAAATGAATGGCTTGAATAATTCAAGTGCCATCTTCTTCGGAAGACCACATTGGTGCAGACGTAAAGTAGGACCTACAGTAATGACCGAACGACCTGAATAGTCAACACGCTTACCAAGTAAGTTTTGACGGAAACGACCTTGTTTACCTTTGATCATGTCAGCCAAAGATTTAAGAGGACGCTTGTTCGAACCCGTGATTGCACGACCACGACGACCATTGTCTAACAATGCATCGACAGACTCTTGTAACATACGTTTTTCGTTACGTACGATAATATCTGGTGCTGCAAGGTCAAGAAGACGCTTCAAACGGTTATTACGGTTGATCACACGACGGTAAAGGTCGTTCAAATCAGAAGTCGCGAAACGACCACCTTCAAGTGGTACTAACGGACGAAGATCTGGTGGAAGTACTGGAAGTACATTCATCACCATCCATTCTGGCTTGTTGTTTGACTCTTTAAACGCTTCCATCAACTTCAAACGTTTCGATGCTTTTTTAAGCTTAGTCTCAGACGTTGTATTTGGAATTTCTTCACGTAAACGTGAAATTTCGTTTTCAAGATCGATGTCTTTTAACAAGTCTTGAACAGCTTCTGCACCCATTTTCGCAGTGAATTCATCACCGTGTTCTTCTAAAGCGTTGAAGTATTCTTCATCGTTTAAAAGTTGGTATTTCTCAAATGGAGTCATACCTGGGTCAGTTACTACGTAAGATTCGAAATACAATACACGTTCGATATCACGTAAAGTCATGTCTAATAATAGACCGATACGGCTCGGAAGTGATTTTAAGAACCAAATATGTGCAACTGGAGAAGCCAGCTCGATGTGACCCATACGCTCACGACGAACTTTCGCAGTTGTTACTTCAACGCCACATTTTTCACAAATGACGCCTTTGTATTTCATACGCTTGTATTTACCACACAAGCATTCGTAATCTTTGACTGGACCAAAAATTTTGGCACAGAATAAACCATCACGTTCTGGTTTGAACGTACGATAGTTAATGGTTTCAGGCTTTTTAACTTCACCATGAGACCATGACTTAATCATTTCTGGTGACGCAAGACCAATACGGATGCGATCAAACTCAACTGGAGCATGACCGTCTGAATCCGTCTTTTTGCGCATGATATCGAGCAAGTCTTTCAATTTTTTTCTCCGTGTGTTGTGGAGACTTTCACTACACAACTGGGTCACAAATATTGTTTTTACTGAAATTTAGGAATATCTAATCCCCCTAAATCCCCCTTTGTAAAGGGGGATTTGCTCCCCTCTTTAATAAAGAGGGGCTGGGGGAGATTTCTTAGTCACCATTTTTCAGTTCAATGTTGATACCTAAAGAACGGATCTCTTTGGTCAATACGTTGAACGATTCAGGCATACCTGGATCCATATAATGGTTACCATCTACAATGTTCTTATAGATACGGGTACGACCTTCAACGTCATCCGACTTAACAGTAAGCATTTCTTGAAGCGTGTAAGCTGCGCCATATGCTTCAAGCGCCCAGACCTCCATCTCACCGAAACGCTGACCACCGAATTGTGCTTTACCACCAAGCGGCTGTTGAGTTACTAATGAGTAAGAACCAGTAGAACGCGCGTGCATCTTGTCGTCTACCAAGTGGTTCAGTTTCAACATGTACATGTAACCTACAGTTACAGGACGGTCAAACTGTTCACCTGTACGACCATCATACAATACTGTTTGACCAGTACGTGAAATGTTCGCAAGCTCTAACAAGTCTTTAATTTGTGATTCTTCAGCACCATCGAATACTGGCGTTGCAAGTGGAACACCCGCACGTAAGTTACCCGAAAGCACCAAAATTTCATCATCAGTTAAGCTATCAAGATCTTCTTGCTCGCCACCAACTTTGTTATAAATCTTGTCTAAGAATCCACGAAGCTCAAGTACAGTACGTTGCGCTTTTAACATCTTGTCGATTTCTTCGCCAAGACCTTTCGCTGCCATACCTAAGTGAGTCTCTAGAATCTGACCCACGTTCATACGTGACGGTACACCCAGTGGGTTCAATACGATGTCGACTGGAACACCATTGGCATCGTGCGGCATGTCTTCAACAGGTAAGATGTTAGAAACAACACCCTTGTTACCGTGACGACCCGCCATCTTATCACCCGGTTGGATGCGACGTTTAACAGCCAAGTAAACCTTAACAACTTTCAATACACCTGTTGTTAATTCATCACCTGTAGAAAGTTTGCGTTTTTTCTCTGCAAATTTCTCATCAATTTCAAAGCTCTTCTCTTTCAAGAACACTTGAATTTGAGTTAAACGCTCTGCAATAGCTTCATCAGTCGGTTGGATTTCAAGTAAATCAACCAATTCTAAACCAGACAATACGTCAGCAGAAAGCTTATCGCCACGCTTGGTTGTACCACCACCGTTAGACTCTTGACCTGTCAACAAACGAACAATACGTTCACGTGCTGCTTCTTCGAAGATTTTGTATTCTTCTTTCAAATCTTTACGGTATGAATCAAGCTGAGCTTTTTCAATTGCTTGCGCACGTTCGTCTTTTTCAAGACCATCACGTGTAAACACTTGAACGTCAATCACTGTACCTTTGGTGCCTGATGGAACACGTAAAGATGAGTCTTTTACGTCAGCTGCTTTTTCACCGAAGATTGCACGAAGCAATTTTTCTTCTGGTGTTAACTGTGTTTCACCTTTAGGCGTTACTTTACCTACAAGGATATCGCCAGCAGTCACTTCAGCACCGATATATACGATACCTGATTCATCAAGCTTAGACAGTGCAGCTTCACCTACGTTAGGAATATCCGCAGTAATTTCTTCTGCGCCTAACTTCGTATCACGAGCAACACACGACAATTCTTGAATGTGAATTGACGTTAAACGGTCTTCTTGAAGTACGCGCTCTGAAAGTAAGATCGAGTCTTCATAGTTGTAACCATTCCACGTCATGAACGCAACGCGCATGTTTTGACCGAGTGCAAGCTCACCGCCATCTGTTGATGGACCGTCAGCCAATACATCGCCACGACCGACTTTATCACCAAGTTTCACAAGAACTTTTTGGTTAATACAAGTGTTTTGGTTCGAACGTGTATATTTGATCAGGTTATAGATATCTACACCTGCCTCGCCTGCAACCATTTCGTCTTCGTTGACACGAATCACGACACGTGAAGCATCGACAAACTCGATTCGACCACCACGACCCGCAATCACACACACACCAGAGTCATGCGCTACATTTGCTTCCATGCCTGTACCTACAAGCGGTTTGTCAGCAATCAATGTAGGCACAGCTTGACGCTGCATGTTTGAACCCATCAATGCACGATTGGCGTCATCGTGTTCAAGGAATGGAATCAGTGATGCAGCAACAGAAACAACCTGCTGTGCAGAAACGTCCATATGCGTCACTTTTTCAGGCGGCATACGTACGAAATCACCTTGGTGACGTACAGAAACAAATTCTTCTGTTAAGTTACCGTCTTTATCTACGCCAGAATCGGCCTGTGCAATCACAGTACCTACTTCTTCAATGGCAGATAAATACTCAACTTCATCCGTTACACGACCATCAACCACTTTACGGTATGGTGTTTCTAAGAAACCGAAATTGTTACATTTCGCATAAACAGAAAGCGAGTTGATCAAACCAATGTTTGGACCTTCCGGCGTTTCAATTGGACATACACGACCGTAGTGAGTTTGGTGTACGTCACGCACCTCAAAGCCTGCACGTTCACGTGTCAAACCACCAGGACCAAGCGCCGATACACGACGTTTGTGCGTAATCTCAGACAATGGGTTGTTTTGGTCCATGAACTGAGATAACTGGCTTGAACCAAAGAATTCCTTGATTGCAGCAGCCACTGGTTTCGCATTGATCAAATCTTGCGGAGACAAGTTATCTGTTTCAGCTTGGCTTAAACGTTCTTTAACAGCACGTTCTACACGAACTAGACCAACACGGAATTGGTTTTCAGTCATTTCGCCTACTGAACGCACGCGACGGTTACCCAAGTGATCGATATCGTCGACTTCACCTTTACCGTTACGGATTTCAACCAATGTTTTTAATACATCAGTGATATCTTCGTTCGACAAAATACCTTCAACTTCACGAGACTTCTGATCCGTACCCACTTCGTAAGGACGACCTAAACGACGGTTGAACTTCATACGACCGACTGGAGAGAGGTCATAACGTTCTGAAGAGAAGAACAAGTTATTGAATAAGTTTTCAGCCGCTTCTTTCGTTGGTGGCTCGCCTGGACGCATTACTTTGTAGATTTCTACCAATGCTTCTTCACGACCTGTCGTGGTGTCTGCACGTAAAGTATCTGCAACGAATGAACCACGGTCGATGTCATTGGTGAATAGAATGTTAAATTGTTTAACACCACCCTCAGCCAATTTCACCATAGTTTCATGGCTTAACAAGGTGTTTGCTGCAATCACATCACCATCTTTAAGTGGAATGTCTTCTGCAGTAATACGCTCGTATAAGTACTCATCAGGCACAGAAAGCTTTTCTAGGCCAGCAGCTTCCATTTGACGCACATGACGCGCGTTGATACGCTTACCTTGCTCAACAATGGTTTTGCCATCATTATCTACGATGTCAAATTGTGCCATTTCGCCACGCAAGCGTTCCGGAACAAGATCAATCTGGTAGCTACCCATGTCTAGGTATACAGGCACTTTTTCATAGAACAAGTCTAAGATTTGCGCATTGTTATAACCCAAAGCACGAAGAACCACAGTCGCAAGTAATTTACGACGACGGTCAATACGTACAAATACAAGATCTTTTGCGTCAAATTCGAAGTCTAACCATGAACCACGGTAAGGAATAATACGCGCAGAATAAAGCACTTTACCACTAGAGTGGGTTTTGCCTTTATCGTGGTCAAAGAATACGCCCGGTGAACGGTGTAATTGAGATACGATTACACGCTCAGTACCATTAATAACGAATGTACCGTTATCGGTCATGAGTGGCATTTCACCCATGTACACTTCTTGCTCGCGCACGTCTTTAATTGATTTAGTTTCGCGATCTTTTAAGATCAAACGAATTTTTACGCGCATTGGTGCTGCATAAGTTGAGCCACGAAGAATACATTCGCGTACATCAAACTCAGGCTTACCAAGACTATACTCAACAAATTCTAAAGCAGCATTGCCAGAATAACTTTCTATAGGAAAAACTGAACGAAACGCGGCTTGCAGACCGATATCTTCGCGGTTTTTTGGTGATTTGCCATCTTGTAAAAATGTTCTGTACGAGTCGACTTGAATCGCGAGCAAGTACGGAGCATCCATAACACTAGGCAATTTACCAAAATTCTTACGGATCCGTTTCTTTTCGGTATATGAGTATGCCATCTGGAGTCCTCGGAAAGTAAACCGAGCCCGCCTGCAGAACGGGCTCAGAAGGAATTACGCAGGCCGATATGGCCACCACTTTTTACAAATGCTGCAATTTTCAGTGGTATTGAAACGCTTACCAATATTTTTAAATTTGAAAAATATTGGTAAGCGTTTGATTCTTTTCTTTATTTTAATTTGATGGATTTTCCACCAAGCAAACAAAAATCGAGCCGATTATTGTAACGCAAAAAGGCTGATGACCCAAGAGCCATCAGCCAATTTTTGGGGTGAAATTAATATTCCCCCCCTGGTAACATTACTTAATAGTAATAGTAGCACCAGTTTCTTCAAGTTTTTTCTTAAGTTCTTCAGCTTCTTCTTTAGAAACTGCTTCTTTAAGAACTGAAGGAGCGCCTTCAACCATGTCTTTAGCTTCTTTCAAGCCAAGACCAGTGATTTCACGAACTGCTTTAATCACAGCTACTTTGTTCGCGCCGAAAGAAGTCAACTCAACGTTGAATTCTGATTGCTCTTCAGCAGCAGCAGCAGCAGGACCTGCAGCTACAGCTACAGCAGCAGCAGATACGTTGAATTTTTCTTCGAAAGCAGAAATAAGTTCAACAAGTTCAAGAACAGTTTTTTCAGCAACTGCGTTTAAGATTTCTTCGTTTGTTAAAGCCATGAGAGTAACTCCAAATGGGTATTGAATGATGTGTGTTTAAGTTTGAGCTTATGCAGCTTCTGACTCGTTTTTCTCTTGAAGCGCTGTAAGTAAGCGACCCAATTTCGAAATAGGAGCTTGAAGAACGCTTGCAAGCATAGTAAGCGCTTTCTCTTGGTTTGGAAGATTCGCGATAACGCTAACTTCTTCGCCTTGATAAAGTTTGCCTTCAAATGCAGCAGCTTTAAGTTCAAATGCTTTGTTAGTTTTCGCAAATTCTTCGAATAAGCGTGCCGCAGCACCCATATCATCTGCAGAAGTTGAGAAAGCTAAAATTGTTGGGCCAACAAGGTTGTCGTTCAAGATATTGAATGGAGTATCTTGAAGAGCGCGTTTAGCCAAAGTATTACGTACAACACGTGTAGCAACACCTAACTTACGAGCTTCAACACGAAGAGCAGTTAATTGCTCAACAGTTAAACCTTGGTAGTCAGCAACAACAGCAGCAAACGCAGTAGAAGCAACTTCAGTTACTTCAGCAACGATCTGTTTTTTGCCTTCGATAAGAAGAGCCATTGTAAAACCTCCTAACGGTGATTTATGTACTTACGCGAAGTACACTCCCAATTCGCAAGTTCATCACTGAACTTACACGCGGAGGATGAACAAATCACACCACCGCGTCTACTCAGGCTGGGAAATTAAGAAAGTAATCGAAATTACTCTCGCCTGAGGTCTTTGACGCTGATAAATCTACATTTACCAATTCAAAGTTTGCCTAAGTTTGCAAGTAGTCCGAAACCGGTTTCTCTTGCGTAATATTTAAAGCAGTGCTTCAAATATTACTCAGGGCTTTAAAATTCTGTCTAAGTAAAACTTAGTTAGAAACGTTGCTTACATCAACAACAAGACCAGGACCCATAGTTGAGCTCAAAGTGATCTTTTTGATGTATACACCTTTAGATGTCGCAGGCTTTAACTTTTTCAAGTCTGCAATCAAAGTTTCAACGTTTTGACGAACAGCTTCAGCAGAGAAATCTACTTGACCGATCGCAGCGTGGATAATACCCGCTTTGTCTACACGGTAACGTGCTTGACCAGCTTTTGCATTTTTAACTGCACCAGCTACGTCAGGAGTTACAGTACCCACTTTAGGGTTTGGCATTAAGCCACGTGGACCAAGAATCGTACCCAACTTACCAACAACGCGCATTGCATCAGGAGCAGCAATCACTACATCAAAGTCAAGGTTACCCGCTTGGATGCTTTCAGCAAGGTCATCAAAACCAACCACGTCCGCACCTTCAGCTTTAGCAGCTTCAGCAGCAGCGCCTTGAGCAAACACAGCTACACGTACAGTTTTACCAGTACCTGCAGGAAGTGTAGTCGCGCCACGAACAACTTGGTCAGATTTACGAGGGTCAACACCTAGGTTTACCGCAACATCCAAAGATTCTTTGAATTTCGCAGCAGGAAGACCAGCAAGAACAGCTACGGCTTCTTCTAAAGTGTAAACTTTGTTTGCTTCAATAGCAGCAGCAATGGCTTTTTGACGTTTAGTTAACTTTGCCATGTCTTATAGCTCCACTTCCAAGCCCATAGAACGTGCAGAACCAGCGATGGTACGAACACGTGCGTCTAAATCAGCACCAGTTAAATCTGGTTCTTTAGTAGTCGCGATTTCTTCCAATTGAGCACGAGTCAACTTACCAACTTTAGTTTTGTTAGGTACAGCAGAACCCTTTTGGATACCAGCAGCTTTCTTAAGAAGAATAGATGCAGGAGGAGTTTTCATGATGAATGTGAACGACTTGTCGTTGTACACAGTGATCACGACTGGAATTGGTAAACCAACTTCAAGTTTTTGTGTCGCAGCATTGAATTCTTTACAGAATGCCATGATGTTAACACCACGTTGACCCAATGCAGGACCAATCGGTGGAGATGGATTCGCTTTACCAGCTGGAACTTGCAGCTTGATATAGCCGTCAATCTTCTTAGCCATTTCAAATTACCTCTGGGTACAAACGCCGATGAAGGCTCCCCAATTTCTAAGTAACGATACCGTTACAACAACAATGCCTGACTTATCAATAAGCCAGGCGTTTTTCAACCACTTCGAATTAAACTGATTTTTCGACTTGGCGAAATTCCAGCTCAACCTGAGTTGGTCGATTAAATACATTAATCGTCAACGTTAAACGTGACTTTTCGTATAGAACCTCTTCCACCACACCTTTAAAGTCTGTGAATGGACCGTCAATTACGAGTAATTCTTCGCCTGGTTCAAACATCGTCTTCGGACGTGGTGCTTCACCAGTATTGCGTACACGAGCAAGAATCGCATCTGCTTCACGTTGGGTAATTGGCGCCGGTTTCTCAGCCGTACCACCAATAAAACCTAAAACTTTTGGACATTCTTTAACAATGTGCCAAGTTTCATCATTCATTTCCATTTCGACCAATACATAGCCTGGAAAGAACTTACGTTCAGATTTACGTTTCTTACCATCCTTCATTTCTACCACTTCTTCGGTAGGAACAAGGACTTCACCAAAGCTATCGGCTACAGCGCTACGCTGGATTCGATCATTAAGTGAACGCATCACTTGTTTTTCATAACCTGAATAGGCATGAATAATGTACCAACGTTTCATAGCTCTCTTACCCGATAATAAACTTCATTAACCAGCCCAAAATGTAGTCAAAACACCATAATAAAATGGATGCAACAACTACAACCGCAAGCACCTGCCAAGATGTGGTCATGGTCTCTTGCTTCGTTGGCCAAGTCACTCGACGCAGCTCAATTCGTGAGTCTTTCAACAAACGAGCAAAGCCTTTGCCTTGATGGGTGGCGTATAATAAACCGAATGCCACGATGATACAAGCCAAAATTACCCCAACGCGCACCCAGATATCGTTGGCTGGTGCCCAATACGCTGGTAGGTGTTGATTCACCATGGTCGCACCAATTAATAAAATCAATGCGATAATCCATAAGACGACGTCTAGGGGAGAACCAGATTTAACTACTTCAGCAGAATTATTTCTTTGAGGGATTGCCGCGTCGCTTTGTGCGTCGCGTAATTTTTCATTCGACATTTTTGTACTCGTCGTAGGTTTCGCGACTTATTATATGACCAGTTTTGCCGACATCAAGCGTCTTTTATAAAAAAGTTGGCAGGCCAGGAGGGACTCGAACCCCCAACATTCGGTTTTGGAGACCGACGCTCTACCAATTGAACTACTGACCTGCAAAACAAATTGGAGCCGAAACCCCAATTTGTAATTTTATTTTATAATTATGCAGTTACTTTAGCAACTACACCAGCACCAACTGTACGACCACCTTCACGGATCGCAAAACGTAGACCTGGGTCCATTGCGATTGGGTGGATTAATTCTACTGACATTTCTACGTTGTCACCAGGCATAACCATTTCAACGCCATCTTGTAATTTGATCGCGCCAGTTACGTCAGTTGTACGGAAGTAGAACTGTGGACGGTAACCATTAAGGAATGGAGTGTGACGACCACCTTCTTCTTTAGAAAGTACATATACTTCTGCATCGAATTTAGTGTGCGGCTTGATTGCACCTGGTTTAGCAAGTACTTGACCACGTTGTACGTCTTCACGCTTAGTACCACGTAAAAGAACACCACAGTTCTCGCCCGCACGGCCTTCGTCTAGAAGTTTACGGAACATTTCTACGCCAGTAACTGTAGTTACTTGAGTATCACGGATACCAACGATTTCAACTGATTCGCCTACTTTCACAATACCAGTTTCTACACGGCCAGTTACTACTGTACCACGACCAGAAATAGAGAATACGTCTTCGATTGGCATTAAGAATGCTTGGTCGATTGCACGTACTGGCTCTGGAATGTAAGTGTCAAGCGCGTCAACAAGCGCAACAACTGCTTCTTCGCCATACTGACCAGCGTCACCGTTAAGTGCAAGAAGAGCCGAACCACGGATAACTGGAGTGTCATCACCTGGGAAGTCATAAGTAGAAAGAAGTTCACGAACTTCCATTTCTACTAATTCAAGAAGTTCTTCATCATCAACAAGGTCACACTTGTTAAGGAATACAAGAATGTAAGGTACACCAACCTGACGAGAAAGAAGGATGTGTTCACGAGTCTGTGGCATTGGACCATCAGTCGCAGCACATACAAGGATCGCGCCGTCCATCTGAGCAGCACCAGTAATCATGTTTTTAACATAATCGGCGTGGCCCGGGCAGTCTACGTGTGCGTAGTGACGAGTTGGAGAATCGTATTCTACGTGTGAAGTATTAATTGTAATACCACGTGCTTTTTCTTCTGGTGCAGAGTCAATTGCAGCGTAGTCTTTCGCTTCGCCACCGAATTTCTTCGCACATACAGTTGCAATTGCAGCTGTTAAAGTTGTTTTACCATGGTCAACGTGACCGATTGTGCCCACGTTAACGTGTGGCTTATTACGTTCAAACTTAGCCTTAGCCATGAGATCTTCCTTTTTAAACTACTCATGCAGGATCACTGCATGAGCACTTGGTTTTTAACTATGAATTAGTTTGGGCTTATAGTAATCGAAAGATTACTCGTCGTCACCTTTTTTACCGCCAGACTGGAATTTAGAAATAATGCCTTCAGCCACGTTACGTGGAGTTTCAGCATATTTAGCAAATTCCATAGAGTATGTTGCACGGCCTTGAGACATAGAACGCATTTGAGTCGCGTAACCAAACATCTCTGCAAGTGGAACTTCAGCTTTAATTGCTTTAGTACCGCCAGGCAAGTCATCCATACCTTGAACCATACCACGACGACGGTTTAAGTCACCCATGATATCGCCCATGTAGTCTTCTGGAGTTTCTACTTCAACTTTCATGATCGGTTCAAGCAAGATAGGATCTGCTTTCATGAAACCGTCACGGAATGCGTAAGAACCTGCCATTTTGAACGATAATTCGTCCGAATCGACATCGTGGTAAGAACCGTCAAACAATGTAGCTTTGATGCCAACAACTGGGTAACCAGCAAGGACACCATTCTTCATACGCTCTTGGATACCTTTATCCACAGCACCGAAGAATTCTTTAGGAACTACACCACCAACAACTTCTTCAACGAACTCGTAATCTTTTTCTGATTCAGGATCCATTGGCTCTAAACGTACATATACGTGACCAAATTTACCTTTACCACCAGTTTGACGTACGAATTTACCTTCTTGTTCAACTGTCTTCTTGATCGTTTCACGGTAAGAAACCATTGGTTTACCAATGTTTGCTTCAACACCGAATTCACGCTTCATACGGTCAACAATGATGTCAAGGTGAAGTTCACCCATACCAGCAATAATTGTTTGACCTGACTCTTCGTCAGTACGAACGCGGAATGATGGATCTTCCTTAGCCAAACGACCTAAAGCAATTGACATTTTTTCTTGGTCAGCTTTAGTTTTTGGTTCAACAGCCAATGCAATTACTGGCTCTGGGAATTCCATACGCTCAAGTGTGATGACATTTTTCTCATCACAAAGTGTATCACCCGTAGTTACGTCTTTAAGACCTACACACGCAGCGATATCACCGGCACGAATTTCTTCAACGTCTTGACGATCATTCGCGTGCATTTGCACGATACGGCCGATACGTTCACGTTTAGATTTAACTGGGTTATAAACAGAATCACCTTGTTTAAGTACACCAGAGTAAACACGTACGAAAGTTAAGTTACCTACGAATTTGTCGTTCATGATTTTGAACGCAAGCGCAGAGAACGGAGCTTCGTCAGATGCTTCACGAATCGCTTTAGTTTCAGCTTTGTCGTCAAGAACACCTTCAATCGCTTTAACTTCTGTAGGCGACGGTAAGAATTCAATTACTGCGTCCAACATACGTTGAACACCTTTGTTTTTGAACGCTGTACCACAAAGCATTGGTTGAATTTGACAAGCCAAAGTCTGAACACGTAGACCAGCAACGATATCTTCTTTAGATAGTTCGCCTTCTTCTAGGTATTTGTCCATTAGCTCTTCAGAAGCTTCAGCAGCAGCTTCAACCATGTTTACACGCCATTCTTCAGCAGTAGCTTGAAGTTCAGCCGGGATTTCACCGTATTCGAACTGCATACCTTGTGAAGCTTCATCCCAAATGATCGCTTTCATTTCGATCAAGTCGATTACGCCTTGGAAGTTTTCTTCAGCGCCAACAGGGATTACTACAGGTACAGGAGCTGCACCTAAACGTGTCTTCATTTGTTCAACAACACGGAAGAAGTTTGCACCAGTACGGTCCATCTTGTTCACGAATGCTAAACGAGGCACTTGGTATTTGTTCGCTTGACGCCATACAGTTTCAGACTGAGGTTGTACACCACCTACAGCACAGTAAACCATACACGCACCATCAAGAACACGCATAGAACGTTCAACTTCAATTGTGAAGTCAACGTGTCCCGGTGTATCAATTACGTTGATACGGTGTTCAGGGAACTGTTTAGACATACCTGACCAGAATGTAGTCGTAGCAGCAGAAGTAATGGTAATACCACGTTCTTGCTCTTGCTCCATCCAGTCCATTGTTGCTGCACCGTCGTGTACTTCACCAATTTTGTGAGATACACCTGTGTAGAACAAAATACGTTCTGTAGTCGTGGTTTTACCAGCATCAATGTGCGCAGAAATACCAATGTTACGATAACGAGAAATTGGGGTTTGACGAGCCATGATTTCTTGCATTCCTAAATTTTGTTGTTTAAAACAGGCGCTTTAAGCTGACGAACAGCTTAAAGCGATTCGATGACAGTTTGGCGTAAACCAAGCTGTCACCCTCCTGAATAGGGGCTGTTTTAGTCGCTTAGAAGCGGTAGTGAGAGAATGCTTTGTTGGCTTCAGCCATACGATGCACGTCATCACGTTTTTTAACCGCTGCGCCTTTACCTTCAGCTGCATCAAGCAACTCACCAGCAAGACGTAAAGCCATAGTTTTTTCAGAACGCTTAGCAGCAGCATCTACTAACCAACGCATAGCTAGAGCAGTACGACGGGATGGGCGTACTTCCATAGGTACTTGATAAGTAGCACCACCAACACGGCGTGCTTTTACTTCAACCATAGGACGAACTTTTTCAAGAGTAGTCTCGAAAAATTCAACTGGGTCTACTTTGTTTTTTTCTTGAACGCGGTCTAAAGCACCGTAAACGATACTTTCAGCAATAGATTTTTTACCATCTTGCATTACGTGGTTCATGAATTTAGCGATTGTTTGGCTGCTGAACTTAGGATCCGGAAGGATTTCACGAGCAGCAACTACGCGACGTCTTGGCATTTTAAACTACCTATATATATGACACTTCAGGTTAATCCAGCCGTAGCACAAAGTGTCATGTGCTTTCGCTGGCCTTACTACACGTCGCTTGAATTTCACAAAATTAATGCAGAAATCAGACAAGCGAGACGATAAAGGATTGCAGTTCTAGCGAACTAAGAAGTTAATCTCGAAAGATTATTTCTTAGGACGTTTAGTACCGTATTTAGAACGAGACTGGTTACGATCTTTCACACCAGCACAGTCTAAAGAACCACGAACGGTATGGTAACGTACACCTGGTAAGTCTTTAACACGACCACCACGGATAAGAACAACACTGTGCTCTTGTAGGTTGTGGCCTTCACCACCGATGTAGCTAGAAACTTCAAAGCCAGAAGTTAAACGCACACGGCAAACTTTACGCATTGCTGAGTTAGGTTTTTTAGGTGTAGTTGTGTAAACACGTGTACAAACACCACGACGTTGTGGACAAGCCTTCAACGCAGGAACTTTAGATTTTTCAACTAAAGTCGTACGACCCTTACGGATCAACTGATTTGTTGTTGCCATTTGGCAATTCTCCCGTTAATAAAAAACCCAAAAAAAGACGACTTTTTGAGGGCATGCAATTGTAAGCTAAGACGTAAAAATGGTCAACATTTCAAACTACATGTAATGTTGACCAAATCAGGGCTTTTACAAATTTCTATCTATTTTAAAGGGTTTATTTTTTGCTTGGTGCATTTCGTCTTTTTGTAACCTTTTTTTCAGTCGACTCTACTGCAGGTTTTGCTGTGACTTTTGAAGCCGTATTAGGTTCATTTGGTACTAAAGACTCATTATTATTCTGTGTAGCCTCCTCAGCCTCATCCACTGGATATAAATCTGCAAGATCTTCTTCTATTTGTAGGGCTGGTTGCTGCGGTGCGACAGCATCGTGAGGTTCAACCATTTGATCTGCGAGCTGTTCCAGCCCTTGTTGAACACGCTCTTCGTTTGCGACAGGCTCTGTGACTTTGTCGGACTTTTTCTGAACTTTTACTTTAGCAATACTTTGATGACCATTTAACTCCACTTCAGCTCCAAGTTTCAAATCTGGGCTATCGGTCTCTGATGTACTGCGCTGTGACAATAGTCTTGGCGAGGCTTTCACCAAAAGCTCAAGTGAGCGTTCATATGCTGTTAAAGCACTCAGGCTGGTATCTTTTTGTTGAATGATATACTGGCGGGCTTGTGAAAAAACCAGTTGTGCTTTTTGATGTACATCATCAACAAGGCGCCAACTATAGGCTGCACTCACTCCTGCACTGGCAATTGGTGTGAGTTTTGCCAGCTTATTCAGTAGCGATAGATTGGCAATCGACTGTCCCCATTTCAGCTGACCATCGGCATTGGTCAACCATTTCTTTAAGGCTTCAATATCATTACTTGAACCTAAAAGCTGTTGTAACTGAGAGACATCATGGGTTTGCAAGGTACTTGAAATGGCTTTTATCGCTATCAACAAAGTTTGTTTTTCAGCAATCAACCCAAGATCAATCTGTTTAAAAATAAACTGTACGATGTCTTGATCGGATTCTTTACTTAAGTCAAAACCATAAGAACGCCCCACTTGGTAGATCATACGTAACGACATCACTAAAGAAGCAGGGACATCTACGGTTGAACCCACAAAGCCCGTTGCTCCAGTCAGTGCGCCCTGAAGAATAGCAATGATCTTATTTTGTTCAGACAATGCCTGACTAATCCGTTTTGAACGGTCGACATCTTGGGTCAACATCTCTAAATCACGCACGCCCGCTTCATCTAAAACGGCATCGACCGAGCTCATACTCGAGCTAAATTGATTAAGCTGGCTAAAAAAATAATCTGCGGCTTTATCGGAAAGTTGTGGCGACACAAAATGCGCGACTCGATTTGCGTTGACATAATGACGTCCCAATAAATGCCGTGATACTGTCGGCAGATGGTCTCTTAAGACTTGCTGCGGATTTTCATAACGCTTATTTTTCGATTTTGTTTTTGTACTCGCACTATCACCAGTTGTAGCATTGGTCAGTGCTGAAGCCGTATCTGGGCTCACTTGGTTTAATATGTTTAAACCTGTATGGCTGAGCTTTTTAGCCACTCCGAAGGCATTTGAAAAGAAACCACTGCGCTGTTTATTGTTTGAATCCGCCATTCCGTACCCCGTACTTTATAATCTTTCATTTCTAGCTAAATACTAGGTGTAGTACGCATTTATCTCAATAAGAATATGTGTCTTTTAGTAAAGTTGAAATGCCCTACTCCTGATTTTAAGACAAGTCAAATTGGCATAGGATTTGCCATAAGAATTAAAAATTCTTTCTGCTATTATGATCTGCATTGAAAACATAAGAGTTGCAATTGGCTTAGAAATAAATTGTTGATTCATCTTTAAGCGTAACTCTGCAAAACCACCATATAAGGGATCTTTAAATGAAACGTGTAGTAATCACTGGCATGGGTATCAACTCATGTATCGGTAATACTTTGGAAGAAGTTACTCATGCATTACAAAACGGGATTTCTGGGACACGTTTTAACCCAACCTATGCTGAACTCAATTTTAAAAGCCATATCAGCGCTGCTGCTGAACAAGACTTTGATGGCATCGACCGTAAGCTAAAACGCTTTATGGGTGTTTGTGCCATGTATGCATATAACGCTGCAGTTGCTGCAGTTGAAAATGCTGGCTTAACAGCAGAGCAAATTGGTGGCAATCCACGCTATGGTATCGCGGGCGGTTCAGGTGGTGGTTCAACTGCATCTGTCGTTGAAATGAAAGAATTGTTAGACACCAAAGGCGCACGTAAAGTTGGTCCGTTCTTCGTACCACGTAATATGTCGAACACAATTACGGCAAACGTTGGTGTTGCTTTTAAAATGCAAGGTGTTGCACACACCATTACCAGCGCATGCGCAACGTCTGCTGATGCAATTGGTTATGCCTACAACCTGATTCAACTCGGCAAGCAAGACCTCATGCTTGCAGGCGGTGGTGAAGAAGATCACTGGTCTCAAAGCCTGTTATTTGATGCAATGGGTGCACTGTGCTCAAAATACAATGACACGCCAGAAACAGCGTCTCGTCCTTACTCTGCTGACCGTGACGGTTTTGTGATTGCTGGCGGTGGCGGATTTGTAGTGCTTGAGTCTTTAGAACATGCGCAAGCACGTGGTGCCAACATTTTGGCTGAAGTTGTGGGCTATGCGGCAAACTCTGACGGTGCAGACATGGTTGCGCCATCGGGTGAAGGTGCGACACGTTGTGTACTGATGGCACTTGAAGAAGCAAAACAACACGGCGTAGACAAAATTGACTATGTGAATACGCATGGTACGTCAACGCCTGCTGGTGACATCACTGAATTAAAAGCAATGGAACGTGCATTTGGCGAAGGTCAAGTTCCTCCACTCAGCTCGACCAAATCAATGACAGGTCATAGCTTAGGTGCTGCTGGCGTGCAAGAAGCGATCTACTCAGTCCTAATGATGCAAAATGACTTTATTGCACCAAACATCAACGTGACTGAACTGGATGAAGGCGCAAAACCATTTGATATCGTGCTTGAAAAACGTGACGCAAAATTGAATACTGTGATGAGTAACAGTTTCGGTTTTGGCGGCGTAAATGCATGTCTCATTTTCAAAAAGTGGGAAGGCTAAGCCGCCCATTTTAGGGTGACTTGATGGATGCTCCTTCTGATGCTTTCTTGTGGGTAAAAGCATTACATATTATTGCCGTGGTGTGTTGGTTCGCTGCATTGTTCTACTTACCACGGCTCTATGTTTACCATGCCATGAGTGATGATGCCGTCAGTCATCAACGTTTCGAGGTCATGGAACGCAAGTTGTACCGTGGCATTATGTGGCCGTCGATGATTGCAACACTGATCACGGCACATTTCTTGGTCGATTGGGGTGATGCAACGCGCCACTACCATGAAGCCCTGTGGTTCTACCTCAAAGTGGGCTTGGTTGGACTGTTAGTGATTTACCATTTTGTCTGCGGTTATTACCGTAAGAAATTGATTGGTCATGCGCACTACAAGTCACACAAATTTTGGCGCTTCTTTAATGAAATGCCGACCCTCATTTTATTTGCTGTGGTGATTTTAGTCGTGGTGAAACCGACATTTTAAAATCCCACACTTAAAAAGCCCCGATTGATTCGGGGCTTTTTAATGTCTGTACAAAATCAACAGCACAGTTCAAGATCAGTATTACGAACGTATCCAAGATTGACGAATTTTTAAATTGAGTGGGGTCGAATAATATTTCTCAATCACCCAACTCAAAATAAACACTGCGATAAAATAAACAGGCAACAACATCAACTTTTCAGCCGCTAAAGTTTCTTTTGGGAAATACACCACTTTCATTAAGCCGAGAACAATCAAATGAAACAGATACATTTCATAGCTACGCTGTCCAATCCAGACCAAACTCCGTGCCGTGTATGAGATAGGTTTAACTTTCAGGTCTTGGGTAAAACACAATATGAGTAACGCTGTAAGTAAAGCAAATACGCTGATGCCCCAACTACTCACCTCTTTGATGGGTGCATAAAAATATAAAGCGGTCATTAGAAACGCTGTTACTGCAACAATCATTTTTTGATTGTAAATTACACCTTTAAAATGTTGCGCATATATTGCGGTGAGGCAGCCAATGGCAATTCCATCGAAACTAGAAAAATAATGATACAGATAAGCGCCGCTTCCCTCGCCAAAATGGAGGGCACGAAAATACGGTGCATACGCAATGACAACGAGCAGAAAAATAATAAAGCCTTTGCCCCGACCCAGTGCTAAACACAGGACAGGAAACGCTAAATAGAAGACTTCTTCAACCGATAAAGACCACAATACGCCCAAAGTATAGTTCACCCAGCCGTATTCAATAATCAGTAGATTCATCCAGAAGCTCAAAGCTGAAAGGACGGTGACAGCATAGGACACTTCTACGCCATTGGGCGACTGATTGATAAAGGGTTGTAATCCTAAGCTTCCGAGCACACTGACCATCGTGACCAATAACACCAGACACGGCATGATTCGAGCAAGACGACGGATATAAAAATCTTTCAGCTTAATCTGCGCCAAAGATCCACTGCGCTGCAAGGTATGCTGAGTAATCAAAAAACCTGAAATGACAAAAAACATGGTCACACCATAGTTGCCATTTCTTGCAATCAAAGTACTTAAGCTCTCGCCCCCAATTGAGATGCCGAGAAAGGTATCGTGTAATTTATAAGGAATATTGAAATGGTGAATCAGCACCAACAGGATGGACACGCCACGCAGGATGTCTATTTTATAATTACGCATAAATCATTGTTAAAATTTTAAAGTGCCTCATTAAAAGTGAAATCACCTGATTTAGACAGCTTTTATATATAAAATCATACAATTATCTAACACTGAATTAGAACCCATTAATTCAGCTCAAGCAAAAAGAAAGCCCTACTTATGCAGGGCTTTCTTTCAAACATCACGAGTACAGAATGAATTTTAGTTATCCAGTTGCTGCCCTAACAGACGTTTTTTCATACGAGGCTTGTACAGCAGTTGATACGTCACGGCTAGAACAATCACCCATAGTGGACTGATCATGAGTGCACGAAGAGTATCCGCCTCTAAACTCAAAATAATCAACGTAAAGAACAAGAAGATTAAGACCACATAAGACATCCAAACACCGCCCGGCATTTTAAAAGTCGATTTTGCATGTAGCTCAGGACGCAATTTACGGTAGCGGATATAGCACACCATAATAATGCTCCAGATACTGATGAACAGAATCACACACAATGAGCTGGCTAATGTAAAGGCTTCAACCGTGTTTGGTACAAAGTACTGCAGCGCAGCACCTGCCATGATAAAAGCACATGAGAAGAATAAGCCTTTTGCTGGCACCGCACGTTTTGACAGACGCGCTAGGCTCTGTGGTGCTTGCCCTTCTCTTGCCAAACCAAACAGCATACGTGATGTAGAGAACACACCACTATTCATTGAAGACATCACTGAAGACAGTACCACCAAGTTCATAATGATGGCTGAAGTTGGGATACCTGCATGTAAAAATAGTGAAACGAACGGGCTTTGATCCGCAGGAATTTGATTCCACGGCGTCACCGACATCACCACAAATAGCGACAAGACATAGAACAAAATGATACGGGTTGGAATCGCATTCACTGCTTTCGGTAAGTTCTTTTCAGGGTCTTTGGTTTCAGCAGCCATGGTTCCAATCAGCTCTACACCGACAAAGGCAAAGAGTGCAATTTGGAAGCCTGCTAAAAAGCCACTGCCACCTTGAGGGAACATCCCTCCATGCGACCAAACATGACTAAAGCTTGCAACTGAACCGCCCGGTGCTTGGAAATGGCTAAACACCATAAAGCCACCAATCACGATCAGCCCTAAAATGGCTAAAATTTTGATTAAAGCAAACCAAAATTCAATTTCACCGAAGAGCTTCACGGTCAATAAATTCAGCCCGAGGACAAACAGTACGCAGCCGACACTGATTAAAGCCTGTCCCATAGGAGTAAAGGCCATGTCTGGTGGGAGCCAAAAGCCGAGATAGTTAATAATGGCTGCCAAGTCCGCAATACCGACCAAGACCCAACCAAGCCAATAGGACCAACCGATATAGTAACCCGCACCTGGCCCAATCAGATCATGAGCCATATCGATAAACGACTTATAGTGCAAATTTGACAATAAAATTTCGCCCAATGCACGCATCAGGAAGAAGAACATGGTCCCGATAATCATATAAATGATTAAGATAGAAGGACCAGCAAGAGAGATGGTTTTGCCCGAACCCATGAACAGGCCCGTACCAATCGCGCCACCAATGGCAATCAATTGCAGGTGGCGGTTGGATAATTTCCGTTGTAATTCATGCGATGATGCATTTGCACCGTCAGCTTGTGGGGTAGTCGTCATAATTTAACATCCTGTTAAAGTCCTTTTTTGCGTATAAACCATGTTCATACAGTGCTCGTTATCCTAACGGGCGGCATTTATACGCTCATCAGCACTTCGGTTGAAACCCAAGCGCTGATATACACGGGGAGAGTTTAAAAATTAGTTTTGTGCAGCCGTCACTGCAATTTCGATCAACCAGTTTGGATTAACCAAATCAGCCTGAATCGTGGCACGTGAAGGTGCTACACAACCATTCATCCAGTCAATCCAAATCGCATTGACTGTAGAAAAATCAGAGAGATTTTTGATGTAAAGCTGAGCAGATAACAAACGTGATTTATCTGTATTTGCCAAAGCTAAAAGCTCATCAATTGTTGCTAAAATTTCACGGGTCTGACCTGCGACATCATTGTCGGTATTTTTTGGCACTTGCCCTGACAAATACACCACTTGATTAAACACAGTGACTGCACTCATGACTTCGTTGGTGTTGAATTTTTGAATGTCTGAATGTGACATAGGTCTTTCCTTGTATGAAACTGTATAAAAATAAAATTTAATCTTGGATAAAATTGACACGTGCAGTGACAGCACACATCAGCTCATAGCCAATCGTGCCTGAACCTGCTGCGACTTCATCAATGCTGAGTACAGCACCCTGTTTCGATGTACCCCACAGCACCACTTCACTGCCGACTTGGGCATTTGGAAGGTGAGATAAATCGACCGCCAACATGTCCATGCTGACACGCCCGACCAAGCTGCTGCGTTGTCCATCAACTAAAATAGGCGTACCTGTTGCGGTAATCCGTTGATAACCATCGGCATAACCACAAGCCACAATACCCACACGCATGTCGCTTTCAGCAATGAACTTTGAGCCATAACCGACGCTATCGCCTGCTTTTAATTGCTGAATGGCAATCAACTCGCTGCGCAAACTCATGGCAGGTTGCAAGTCCCAGTCCTGAATCGAATGGCTTGGATAATCTGGAGAACTGCCATAGAGCATGATGCCGCTACGGATCACATCCGACTGCAACTGTTCATGGCGTAAGATGGCTGCACTGTTGCTAACAGAACGTGCACCCGGCAGATCATGGGTAATGGCATCAAATAACTGGCATTGATGCGCAATGCCTTCACGTCCGAAACGCTCACCATCGGCATCCGAAAAATGCATCATATGGGTCAAGCGTTGAACTTGAGGCAAACTGGAAAGCTGCTGCCACACTTGACGGTATTGTTCAGGACGGAAACCTAAACGATTCATGCCGCTGTTCATTTTTAAATAAACATCGAACTGCGCCTCTAAAGGAAAACGCGCTAACCATTCGAGTTGATATTCACTATGAATACTGAAACTTAGGCCCAGCTCATGGCAGTCAAATAGGTCTTGCTCTGAAAAAATACCTTCGAGTAACAGAACCGGACCTATCCAGCCTAAAGCGCGGATGCGTTTCGCCTCTGCCAAATCGAGCAGCGCAAAACCATCGGCAGATTTGAACGCTTGATAGACGCGTTCAATCCCATGACCATAGGCATTGGCTTTGACCACCGCATAGACTTGGCTATTCGGCATTTTCGTGCGAGCAACATTTAAATTATGCTGCAGTGATTGACTATGAATCACTGCAGTAATTGGACGTGGCATTTTCTTCTTCCTTGAATCAATATGACCTAAAACGAATTAGGCTGCTGAAGGATAACGTTGAATCGATAGGCCTTCAGTACTGATGTCTGGTTGATGGTTCATCACCAAGTCACTAATAAGCTTGCCTGAACCACATGCCATGGTCCAACCCAAGGTGCCATGTCCTGTATTCAAGAATAAGTTTTTAAAACGAGTCGCACCAATAATCGGCGTAGAGTCTGGTGTCATTGGACGTAAACCCGTCCAGAAACTTGCTTCAGCTAAATTTCCACCTGGGAATAAGTCTTGAGTCACCATTTCCAAGGTCGCACGGCGGTCTTGGTTTAAACCGTGGTTGAAACCACTCAGTTCAGCCATACCACCCACACGGATACGTTGGTCAAAACGCGTAATGGCAATTTTATAAGTTTCATCAAGAACCGTAGACTGCGGTGCAAATGCAGGATCTATAATTGGAATGGTCAATGAGTAGCCTTTGACAGGGTACACAGGCAAATTCAAATTCAATGGTTTTAAGAAATCACGTGAATAACTACCAAAAGCAAGCACATAACGGTCTGCTGTAAGCACTTGACCATCAACCACCACGCTTTTGATTTCATCCCCTTCAACCACTAATTTTTCAACATTTTGGTTAAATTTAAATTCTACGCCCATGTCTTTCGCAAGATTTGCCAAAGCATTGGTAAATAGGTAACAGTCACCTGTTTCATCATTCGGTAGATGTAAACCACCAACCAGTTTGTCTTTGGCATAGGCTAAAGCTGGCTCGACTTTGGCTAAGTCATCTTTTAATAATAATTCGTAGTCGACGCCACATTCTTTTAATACTTGGATGTCACGTTGTACTGCATCTAGTTGTGCTTCATTACGGAAAACCTGCAAAGTTCCTTTCGCGCGGTTTTCATAGTGAATGCCTGTTTCTTTACGCAGTTCACGTAAGCAGTCACGGCTGTATTCAGCAACACGCGTCATACGTTCTTTGTTAATAGCATAGCTTTGTGGATTGCAGTTTTTCAACATTTGCGCCATCCAGTTCAACTGCCACATGCTACCATCGATGTTAATCGCTAAAGGTGCATGGTGTTGGAACATCCACTTTACGGCTTTAAACGGAATACCGGGTGCAGCCCACGGTGTAGAATAACCTGGAGAGATTTGCCCTGCGTTACCAAAGCTAGTTTCTTCAGCAGGACCAGCTTGACGGTCTAAAACCGTAACGCTTGCGCCTTGTTGTGCAAGGTAATATGCACTTGCAACACCGATGACACCACTACCTAAGACAATTACACGCATGACTGATCCCTTACACACACTAGTTTATTTCACTAGTATATTTTTAGGTTAATAGTTTTTTTCACTGTTTTTAATATTATAATCTAGGTAAATCGCCATTTTTGTCGCGCTAAAATTCTAAACATAGGAAATTTATAATGCGTAAATTAGATCGGATTGATCAGCAGATTTTAGACATTTTACAGCGTGATGGACGAATTGCGATTAGTGAATTGGCCTCTCGCGTCAACCTCTCAACCACACCCTGTTCAGAACGTGTCAAACGCTTAGAGCGCGATGGTATTATCATGGGTTACTACGCACGCCTCAATCCACAACTGGTCGATCGAAACTTATTGGTATTTTTAGAAATTAAGCTATCGGCCAAGTCTGGCGATGTGTTTGATCAAGTGGCACGTGACTTGGTCGAAATCCCTGAAGTTTTAGAATGCCATCTGATTTCAGGTGAATTCGATTATTTGGTCAAAGCCCGTTTAAAAGAAATGAGTGCCTACCGACGCCTATTGGGTGATTTACTAAAAAAACTGCCCTCTTCAGCGTCATCGCACAGTTATATTGTGATGGAAGAAGTCAAAGAAAGTTTTTATTTGGATATTCGCTAACAGCTTATTAAAAATATGCATTTTAAAAATGCATTCACTTTAAATGTTTAAAATCTATCGATTCCCTATTGGAAGTTCTGCACCTTGTTTAACAAACTTATGTCTAGTCTTGGCTTACAAGGCATTCAAGTCGATACTCGTCTACACACCACCGCACCACAAGCGGGTCAAGCCATTCAAGGTGAGGTTATTTTTAAAGGTGCCGCGTCTAATAAAATTATCAACGGTATTTATTTAAAGCTCATGACCACAGCCGAGGTTGAATCGGATGATGCTGAGTACAATAGTGCGTTAAGTATTGCCGAATGGCACATTAGCGGGACTTTTGAGTTACAAGCCCATCAGTCACATGCATTTCCTTTTTCGATTCAACTGCCCTTTGAAACGCCAGTTACAGATGTGCCTTGCCGCATCAATAAAACCCGAGTGTGGTTACATACGCATTTAGATGTGGGCTGGGGACTCGATGCCACTGACAAAGACTATTTACAGATTTTCCCGACACCGGCTATGCAGGCGTTTATTCAAGCCATGCAGCAATGCGGTTTTCAGTTAATGACCGTCGATGTTGAAAAAGGTCAACTATGTGGCAACGGCTTCCACTCGAGCATTGGTTGTTATCAAGAACTTGAATTTAAACCTACGCAATTGTTCAACAGCATCAATGAAGTTGAAGTGTCCTTTGTGGCAGAGCAACATCAAACCCATGTACTTTTGGAAGTGGATCGTAAATTTCGTGGTGATAGCTTCAACAGCCTTAGCATTCCGCATCAACAGGCCAATCCTGCACTGTTAGCAAATGAAATTAGACGTATGTTAGGCATTTAATTTTTAATCCCTGCGCACGACTGTTTCAATATAGAAAAGTCGTGCGCAGTCGAAAAAGACGTTCTTTAAATCCTGTCCGAATTAAATCCTATCTGCGTTAAATCAAGTCCAAGACATCGGCAAAGGTTTTAATTCGTGCTTTAGGTGCGGCTTCCGTCAACTCTTGATCAGAACCATAACCGTATTCCACCGCAATGGTTTCAATGCCGTTACGACGTGCACCCAAAATGTCATGCTCACGATCACCAACCATCAGACACTCTTCCGCTTTTAACTGCTCTTTTTCTAAAATATAAGCAATCAACTCTCCCTTATTGGTGCGCTCACCGTTCAGTTCACTGCCATAGGGATGGATAAAGTATTGCAGTAAATTGAAATGCTCTAAGATTTGACGTGCATAAATTTCAGGTTTTGCTGTCGCCAAATACAAGTGATAGCCCTGCTCGGTCAGTTTTTTTAAGGTCGGTTCAACATCGGCAAATAAATGGTTTTCATATAAACCTTTCACCGCAAAGCGCTCACGATAGCCCAATAAAGCTTGCTCTGCCAAAACATCGTCCACTGCAACATTTAAGAGTTTTGCCAAAGACGCTTTTAGGGGTGGCCCAATAATCCAGTCAATGTTTAGATCTTCAGCAATGGGGTGTCCGACTTTGTTTAAGCCATAACGCGCACTTGTGGTAATGCCAACTTTCGGATCTGTTAATGTTCCATCTAAATCTAGCAAAATATGTTTAATCACAGCTGATCCTTCTTGGGCTTTAAATAAAATACTATCGAGAGTTCTGCCAAAGTTGCCTATACTATCGCAAATTTTCGCAACAAGGATATTTCTGTGCGCGCAACCGTACTGTGCTTTTCTGGTTTAGACCCTTCAGGTGGTGCTGGTTTACAGGCCGATATCGAAGCGGTTGGTCAAAGTGGTGCGCATGCAGCCATTGCGTGTACAGCACTCACTGTTCAAAACTCGCAACAAGTGTTTGGCTTTGAAGCGACATCAAAAGAATTGCTGCTAGCTCAGGCGCACGCTGTTGTCGGTGATTTACCGATTAAAGCCGTAAAATCTGGCATGTTAGGCACCACAGATAATATTGCAGCACTGGCTGAGTTTCTACGTGAACATCCTGAGTACAAGTATGTGCTCGACCCTGTTCTAGTGGCGAACAGTGGAGGTTCACTGGGTGATCAAGCCACCTTGGTCAAAGCCTTTGTTGAGCTGATCCCATTGGCAGACATTATTACCCCAAATACAGTTGAATTACGGGCGTTAACAGGTCTCGATGACTTAGACGCCGCAACACAAAAACTGTTTGAAATGGGTGCCAAAGCGGTACTGGTCAAAGGTGGTCATGAAGACACACCTGACTATATTCGTAATGCCCTGTTTGTGAATGGCGAGCACATTTCTGAAACTCGCTGCCCGCGTTTAGCAGGCGAATATCACGGTTCAGGTTGTTCGCTGGCGAGTTTTATTGCAGGTCGTTTGGCGCAAGGTGACAGTGTTAAAGTCGCAGTACATCATGCCGAAACATGGCTCTTTGGCGTATTAAAACAGGCAGAAACACCTGTTGAAGGCGGTCAAAAAATTCCAAAGCGTTTTTAAGTAGAAAACCCTGCGTATGCAGGGTTTTATTTAACCATCTTGACGACGTTGCTTTAAATGTGCTACATGCTCACGGTTGGTTTTCCATGACTTCTCTAACACTTCTTTTTCAATCCGAAGCTGAATCCGTTTCAGTTTCATCGCTGGAATCACTTCTGTGTTAAAGGTCTTAATATAATCGACCCATGCTTTACCTTTAAATACTGTACTGGGCATTGCAGTTTTGAACTCACATTCAGGCATAAACACCACAGCAGAATGGATATAATCTACATCGACAATATCTTGCAACACACTTTGCAGCACTTTGACGTGTTTATAATTTTGATGCAGCGGATTTTGAAATTTAAAGCTCTTTTTATAAATTTTCTGCGTCCACATCTTTTGTCGTTCACCACCAAAAATCCATCCCTTATAGTTTTTGGTTTCAATCACAAAAACGCCAAAAGGGCTCAATACAATATGGTCTATTTGAGTTGTCCCGCCCTGCTCATCAGGCAAAGTCACATCGTTAATTAAAGTATAACGCTCATCCAAATATAATTTTACATGCGCTTGAACTGCGAACTCGCCGAATTTCCCTTTCAGATAAGGCTTAAACACTTTTAAAAGGCCGATCCCGAACAAGATCAGTAGCATCCACCACAGTTCTGAAAACACATTCCCCACAATTTGACTCATCATATTATTCATCGTTATTTGAGTTAGAGACACGATTCTTTAAAAGAATACAGATTAAAACATAAGGTACTGATTTTTAAATTATTAAACCAAAATGCAAGCGTAAAAAATCCGCAAAACAAGCTTAATTCGCAATTTTCTCAAGCTTCAATAAAATATCTTTATTGTCCAGACCACCTGCAAAGCCGACCAATTTTCCATTCGCCCCCACAACCCGATGACACGGCGCAATAATTGAAATCGGATTTTTACCATTGGCTGCACCCACAGCACGAACAGCTTTTACATTGCCAATCTGTAGCGCAATATATTTATAGCTTCGGGTTTCACCAAACGGAATTTGCAATAACGCCTGCCAAACTTGCTTCTGAAAATCTGTCCCCGCAAAATCCAAAGGCAAATCAAAATTTTGACGCTTTGCCGCAAAATATTCGCTCAACTGTTTCTCTGTTTCCAGCAAGATCGGATGCTGATTGTGTTCAACCAACTCAGCTAAGCGTACCCGTTTGGGGTTTTCATTTTCCCACAATACGGCAACCAAGGCTTGATCATGTGCCACCAGTCTCAGCACCCCGACAGGAGATGGCATATATTTAAAAAATAAGCGCATGCTTCACCACAAAAATTGTCTATGTATGCAACATTATGACGATGAAAGTTTCATCAGTACAAGCCCAGAAATAATTAAAACCGCTGCGAGCATCCGCATGGCATTGGCAGGTTCACCCAAAATCAAAATACCAACCAAAAATGAACCTATCGCGCCAATCCCTGTCCAAACCGTATAGGCAGTGCCCAAAGGTAAGGTCTTCATGGCATAAGACAGCAGCGCAAAACTGGCCACCATAAATACGAGGGTTAAAATACTCGGTGTCAGTTTAGTAAAACCATCCGATACTTTCATTGCATAGGCCCAAACCACTTCGAGTAAACCTGCAACTATTAAAATCACCCACGCCATACGCAAAACACCTTTTATTAAAAGCAGAAACAACAAAGCTTCAAACGAAGGATCGCTTGAAGCTCTACATATTTAAATGAATTTAGCTGGATGAGAGTTTCATCAAAATCAGGCCCGATACAATCAGCACCGCAGCAAACATCCGCATAGCAGTTGCTGGCTCACCTAAAATAAAAATCCCCACCAAGAAAGATCCAATCGCACCAATCCCAGTCCAAATGGTATACGCGGTTCCTAGCGGCAATGTTCGCATTGCATAGGCCAGTAAACCAAAACTTAAAATCATGAACACAATGGTAATGATGCTGGGTGTGAGTTTGCTAAACCCTTCGGACAGTTTCATTGAATATGCCCAAACGATTTCAAACAGACCCGCAAAGATAAGAAAAACCCAAGCCATGCTACTGACTCCTCTTCACTAGAGTCAGGCCGTCCTGACGAATTTTCTCAATATGAGGGAGGTCGTTCATCCTAAATATGCCTCAAATTATAGCAAAGAGCGCACCAAAATGAATTATTTTCATACTTAGAAATCATTAAAGCGCAAAAAAGAGTGATCCGAACCAGCAGATCACTCTTTCAGCACAACATTGGTGCAATCTCAAATATTTACTTTAAACCTAAACGTCCGACTTAAAACTTAAAGCGAATACCCATTCCATACTGCCAACCTTTCTCTTCGTCACTTTCAGCCTGCCAAGCCGTCGCTTCATTGCCTTTGCTATATTCATAGGCAATGTCCACATAAGGCATGACTTTTTTGCTGATCTCATAACGTGTCTCAAGACCAACGGCTGCACTACTGAGACCCGATTTTTTGGCATATTTAGAGTCATCACTGAAAATAATATTCATATCTAAATAAGGTTTAAAAATCAGCTTTTGGGTCAGTAACAAGTCCCGCTCGGTTTCTAAACTAAACGCAGCATAGTTGTCTGCACCAGCATATACGTAAGCATCAGTTTCAAAGAAATACGGCGCTAAACCATGTAAGCCAAGCACCCCATCCACTTTTTCTTCCGTATCCCATCCCTGCTGTTCATACTCTACTTTTTCAGCTCGGTATCGTGCACCTGCCTGTATATCCCAAAAGTCTGAAATCATACGGCTATACAGCACTTTGGCATCATATTCAGCCTTATGCGCTTCCTGCTTATCCGCATGTACCTTGATAAACAGCTTATTTTCATCTGTCCCGATACGGGTTTCAAACTCAGACTTTAAACCACCATCGCCATCTTCATTCAGCAACCACTTGTTATCGACGGTGGTGACCGCATAAATTTGCGCGCCGTGCTCTTTGCGGTGATCATGCGTATGTGCTGTTGAATCATGATTCATCTGCTGTACATGTTGTGCGCTAGTCTGTGGAACAGCTTGAGTTGGAGTGGTCATCGCCTGATGCTGTGCATGTTGTGACATCACGGACTCAGTTGTCATGGACATATTTGCATTTGCTTCAGCAGGCATATGATGCCCTTCATGCGCCATAGCCGCAGCACTCATCAACACGAAAGAACTGCTCACTATGCTTTTAGAAAAAAGATTAATGGTGTACATGATGATCTCCTTTCTGAGCCTTCGACTGTTTGCTTGGTTGAGTCTGAGCTTGCTTCTCCGATGAAGGCAGACCAACCGCATTTTTCTGTTTCAGCATCTGAGTATGCTCATCGGCACTATGCTGATGATGCTCATGTGCCATTTCTTTGGACTGATCTTGGCTTGTAGATTTGGCTTTTTGTTTTTCATGATGTGCATGAGATTCGGCAGCCATAGCAAACGAACTCAATAAGACACTAACAGCTAGGGCAAAACCTGAAAAAAGATTAGTGATGCGCATGTTCATCTCCTTTTGGTTCAGCTTGAGCTGCTGTTTTTTGCTCTTGAATTGGGGTGGTGGACACTTGACTATCACTCACATTGGCCACAATCAGTTTATTCATCATGCCTGAGCTCATGTGATACAGCAGATGACAGTGAATCGCCCATTCGCCTAACTCATCTGCGGTCAGTAAAGCAGTCACTGTTTTGCCCGGTGGTACAATCAAAGTGTGCTTATTCGGCATATCAACGGCGGCTTGTCCATTTTCCAGTTGCATAAACATACCGTGCAAATGCATCGGATGCGCCATCATGCTGTCATTGATAAATTTGATCCGAATACGCTCGCCATACTTCACTTTCAACGGTTCAGCGTCGCTAAATTTTTTCCCGTTGATGGTCCACAAATAGCGTTCCATAGTTCCACCCAAACGAATCACTAACTCGCTCGTCGCCTCACGGGTATCTTTTTGAGGCTCTAAGGATTTCAGATCGCTATATTGCAATGCCTTATCACCTTTAGGCGTAGAGGCATTCGCCCACCCATACACTGGTGTAACAGCTTCCTGTACCGAACTTGCTGTCGTATTCTGTTGCGCATGACCCATCTGTGTATGATCCATCTCAGATATGGTCTTATGATTCATCTTTGAATGATCCATACCAGCCATCGCTTCAGGGTTCATTTTGGAGTGATCCATTTCAGGCATTGTTTCATGGTTTATCTGTGAATGATCCATACCTGAATGTTCTGAGCCGTGCCCCATATCTTCCATGGTCAACAATGAGCGTGGACGTGGCGCAGGCATATGTATGCTCTGTGCCATTGGAGTCAACTCATTGTGTAAAGTTCCAATGGCGTAGCCTGAACGGTCAATCGACTCTGCTTCAATTTGATAATGCCCTGCTTTCGGTTCCACAATCACATCATAAGTTTCAGCAGTTCCAATCCGAAACTCATCCACAGGAACGGGTTTGACGGGTTGACCATCTGCACTGACCACGGTCATTTTTAAGTGAGGAATACGGATATCAAAAAATGACATGGCTGAAGCATTGATAAAACGCAACCGAACCTTCTCATTCGGCTTAAACATACCTGTCCAGTTCTGCTCAGGCGTTTTACCATTGATCAGGAAGGTATAACCCGTGACATCGGACAGATCCGTTTTTAGCATGCGCATTTGGTTCCAGATGGAACGGTCTTGCCACGCGGCTTTTAAGCCCTCGCGCTGTACTTGTTTCCACACATCAGCAACGGTTTCACGCTGATTTTGATAATATTCGGCAGAAATTTTCAGATTCTTCTGAATTTGTTCACTACTCTGCTCATGGAAGTCCGACAGCATCACCACATAGTCACGCTCAGTTTTTTCATGCTGAGCTAAAGGCTTTTTGTCTTTGGGATAAATGACCAATGCGCCATACAGCCCATCTTGCTCTTGTCCTTTCGAGTGTGCGTGATACCAATAGGTTCCACTTTGGCGCACTTTGAACTTATAGACAAATTCGCTCTTCGGCTGAATACCATTAAACCCGTTAAAACCTGGCACACCATCCATTAGCCCGGGCAAAAGCAAACCATGCCAGTGGATCGATGAATCCTGTTTTTTTAAGTTGTTTTTAACCCGAATGACCGCATCATCGCCCTCCTCAAATTCAAGCAGAGGTGCAGGAAACTGCCCATTAACGCTAATGCGTTTTAACGACTTTCCCGTTAAATTGACGGGACTTTCATCAATGACTAATTGGTATTCTTTGACTGCGCCAAAGCTCCAAGAAGATGACATCAGACACGCCCCAAGGATGAGGCTTTGTTTAAATTGAATAGACATGACTAAATCCTAATAATTTTAAAAATAAAGTTTTAAAAATCAGGATTAGGCTTTAGGAGGACGTAGAATTTCTTGCCAATAGCCCACTAAATGTTGAGCTTGATAACGAAAATGGGGGGATGATTGTACTAAAGCGGCTTCAAGCTGAACCACTGCAAGCGGTTCAACGTCTAAAAGCGTCAGCGTCGTTTGGCAGTGATACTGTGCACACTCCTGACACTGAACTTGCTTATTTTGCAGCATATCCGAGGCATGACAATTGCTCTTCGCTGTTATGTCGGTCTGAGCCATATGCATTTGATGTCCAGAGACTGGACTCGATGATTTCGTTTGATGACAGTCGGGCATGCTTTGCATACCTGTTGCATGCGCAGAACTTTGCTCACTGGTTGCAGCCTGCATACTCAGCTGCATCATTTGATGCATCGGCGCTGCCGAAGCTTGGGCAATACCACTCCACCCCATTACCAAGGTAATGAGTAAGACAAACCAAGAATGTGTCTTGAGCAGTGAACGCACAATCAATCCTATTTAGTCAGTGAAGAATGATATTTCAACGCAACAAAACGTTCTGTGCATGTAAATGCCTAAGCTTTTGTTGCTGATCCCAATCTACAGGATAAGCAAAGAATAGTTTATACACAAGTTTATAAATTTAAATTCAATTACTGCGACGGTTTAGCCACTACGCACACTTAAACAATAAAGTTATTTTTTAAACAGTGCTATTTTTAAGTAAAGATGAATAAAGCATCAGTAAGAATCAGGCTTTCACACCATAAAAAAGGACTCAAATGAGTCCTTTTTATACATTTAACGTCTAAATACTAAACCATTGCTGTGTAAACGTTTGAATATTAATCAAGTTATCCATATCGTTATCAACATAGATATCCACCAGTTTATCCATAAAGTTATCCACAGAACGCATAGTATTTATACCTATGAGCTTAAACCTTTACCGCACCGACTTTTGCAAGCTCTGCACGCATATCATCAATCACAGCTTTATAATCTGGTTTTCCAAAAATAGCTGAACCAGCAACAAACATATCTGCACCCGCTTCTGCAATCTCGCGAATATTTGCAGGTGACACACCACCATCCACTTCTAAACGAATATCACGCCCTGAAGCATCAATAATTTTGCGTGCTTCACGTAGTTTGTCTAAAGTCATCGGAATAAACTTTTGACCGCCGAAACCAGGGTTCACACTCATCAACAAAATTTGATCGACTTTATCGAGCACATAATCTAAATAATATAACGGCGTTGCTGGGTTAAAGACCAAACCCGCTTTTGCACCGCCTGATTTAATCAACTGTAAAGAACGGTCAATATGGTCAGAGGCTTCTGGATGAAAGGTAATAATGTCCGCGCCTGCTTCTAAGAAGTCACCAATCATGCGATCGACAGGCTTGACCATCAAATGCACATCAATTGGGGCTTTGATGCCATAGTTCTTGAGGGCCTTACAAATACCCGCACCAAAAGTCAGATTTGGCACATAGTGGTTATCCATCACATCAAAGTGAACCACGTCTGCACCTGCTGCAAGTACATGTTCAACGTCTTCACCTAAACGAGCAAAGTCAGCAGAGAGAATAGATGGTGCAATTAAATAAGGCTTGGACATGCGTGTACCTGGCTTATACAAAAGGGAATGAACGCATTATAGCAAATTCAGCTTTTGAACTGGGACTTGTGAAAAAAGAAAGCGCTAAGCTTTCTAAATTTGCAACGTAGCGTTGCAACATTCAACTTTTCATTTGGCTTGAAACTGCTATGGTAAATGATCAATCGACGAGGTAAATATGAAAAGTACTGCGGATATTGGTAAGCGTCCGCTGAACACACCTTATGAATTCGTCCTATAAGCCTTAATTTAGTCCTCACTTAAAAACAAGTGGGAACTTAAATTTATGACTACAAATA
>Ga0208704_100054_pt1 | contig 41783 bp, 46 predicted proteins | sample DeeseametaMP0144_FD_184221 | JGI IMG/M metagenome (GOLD analysis project Ga0208704, IMG submission 184221) | Marine microbial communities from the Deep Atlantic Ocean - MP0144 (SPAdes) | ecosystem: Environmental > Aquatic > Marine > Oceanic | place: West of Cape Verde, Atlantic Ocean | collected...
CGTGCTGCTGGCTGCAACGTTGGTGTGGTTGATTCCAGCCATTGGCCCGATCTTTAACATCTTACTGATGCTGTGGGGCTTAGTGATTTGTTTGATTTATGCCATTTTTGCTGGTTGGATTATGAAAATTAGCCATTTACGTAAGTCGATGAACTTTAGTAATGAAGCTTTTTATAATATTTGGCGCATCGCTGTGCGTGTGGTATTACCCGTTTCTATTGTATTGGCAATTGTAGCCGTACTTGGAAAATTGATTTAATGCGTATGCTTCAACAAGTCTGGGTTGCCTACGTAACAGCAGACCAGCAGTTCCATATCAGTGTGCCATTTTCTGAGGGAATGACGGCACAAGACGCGATTCAACTGAGTGGCATAGGTTCGCAGGTCGAATTGCCTGAGCCTTTACAATTGGGCATCTTTGGTGTCCGATTGAAAGACTTTCAACAGGTTTTGCAGGTAGGGGATCGTGTTGAAATTTACCGATCTTTGAGCATTAATCCTAAAGATATTAGACGGATACGTGCACAAAATAACCCCGTGGGTCGCTTTGCAAAAGGCAATCGCTTAAAACAATCGAAATGATATGAAAAACCCCTCAGTTGAGGGGTTTCTTTTTTAGAATAAGGCTTTATAGTGGGGGCGCGTTTAGAATCGCTTCTTTCGATGCTGGTAAGCCCGGCTGAGATGCAGGAATGGTTTCTAAGCCTTCAATTTTTTGCACAATACCGTTTGGGTCGAAATAGACTTTCAGTTGTTGACCTTGTGCAGCAGGAATCTTGGCTTTTTTAGCATACGTTCCTGGGGTATAATTGTAGATGTAGTCCCAACGTAGCGGATTCATTGGATCTGAAACTGTCGGGCTGCCAAGCAAAAAGCGAACTTGTTGATGGCTCATGCCAACTTGTATTTTTGACGCTTGTGCTTGAGTTAATGGCGTACCTTGAGGAATATCAACTTTATAAACGCCCAAGGTCGAACAGCCTGCGAGCAGTGAAGTGACGAATAACGCCAACATGATTTTTTGCATTTTGCTACACTATCCCAAATTAATTATGATGCAATTGAGCCACGGATAGATCATACTGCATCTACACTTTGTTGCATATTCTAACTTTAAATTTGTTGAGAGACCTTTTTACATGCCAATTTCAAATCAAGATCTACGCAAAGCTGGACTTAAAGTTACACTTCCACGAATTAAAATATTAGAACTATTAGAAAATTCAAAGCAACACCATTTAAGTGCGGAAGATATTTATAAGACTTTACTTGAACAAGGTGAAGATGTCGGTTTAGCAACTGTTTACCGCGTGTTAACGCAGTTTGAAGCAGCGGGTATTATTCAGCGCCATCACTTTGAAAATAACCACTCTGTTTTTGAAATCATGCAAGATGATCATCATGATCATATCGTTTGTCAAAACTGCAACAAAGTGGTTGAGTTTAGCAATGATGTGATTGAACATGAGCAGCACGAAGTGGCTGAAAAGCATGGCTTTACTTTAACAGGTCACTCACTGAACCTATACGGTTACTGTGATGCTGCTGAGTGCCAAGAAGCACTGCGTAAAAAGTAATAATTTAGATCTAAAAAAGGGCTTCATGAGAAGCCCTTTTTTATTGTTTAAAGAAATGCTTAAGCTTGTCCGTCAAACGTGATGTTTGCACTGGCATGCAATAGACGATCACCGCCTTCTTCAGACAACTTGATTTGTAAGCGTAAGTCGTTCGGAGAGTCGGCATGTTTCAGCGCATCTTTATAGGTAATCTGCTTAGCTTTGTACAAATCGAATAAGGCTTGGTCAAAAGTTTGCATACCAAGTTCACGAGAACGCTTCATCAGGTCTTTAATTTCGTGGATTTCACCTTTACGGATCAAATCGGAAATTAACGGTGAGTTAATCAAAATCTCAATTGCAGCGCGACGAGAATTACCGTCTGGTGTTGGAATCAACTGCTGAGCAACCATCGCTTTAAGGTTTAAAGACAAGTCCATAAACAATTGGCTATGACGGTCTGCTTCAAAAAAGTGAATAATACGGTCGATGGCTTGGTTGGCGTTGTTGGCGTGTAGCGTTGCAAATACCAAGTGACCTGTTTCAGCAAAGGCAATCGCATAATCCATGGTTTCACGGGAACGAATCTCACCAATCAGGATCACATCGGGTGCCTGACGTAAGGTGTTTTTCAGCGCGATTTCAAAAGAGTCAGTATCAATGCCCACTTCACGCTGGGTAATGATACAGCCTGCATGCTCATGAATAAATTCAATTGGGTCTTCAATGGTAATGATATGACCTTTTGAGTTTTGGTTACGGTAACCAATGATCGAAGCCAAAGAGGTCGATTTACCCGTACCTGTTGCACCCACAAAGATGATGATGCCACGTTTGGTCATAGCCAACTCTTTGAGCACAGGCGGGAGTTTTAACTCGTCCATGGTTGGAATTTGCGTCTCAATCCGACGCAAAACCATACCTGGCATATCACGCTGTTGAAAGGCACTGACACGAAAACGCGCAGTTTTATCCCGATTCATAATCGCGAAGTTGCACTCATGTGTATCTGCAAATTCTTTACGCTGCTTTTCACTCATAATCGAGTTGAGCAGTTGCCCCGCGACATCACCCGTCAGCTTGCCCTTAGCCACAGGCACAATTTGACCGTTAATTTTCATGGAGGGTTCAACATCAGCGGTGATAAATAAATCCGACGCTTTTTGTTGAATCATATAATTGAGTAAGTCGTTAAAATCCATATCTATACCCCAAATCCATTGTTTTCTTATAAGAAGGTTTCAGGTTGCTTGGCAGCTGTACGTGCGGTCTGCGGACTGATCACTCCTTTGGTGACCAAGTTTTTCAGACTTTGATCCAGTGTGGTCATACCGTAGTTTGCACCAGTCTGAATAGTAGAATACATCTGTGCCACTTTGTTTTCACGAATTAAGTTACGAATGGCAGGAATACCAATCATGATTTCATGCGCGGCAACACGGCCACCGCCATTTTTCTTGAGTAAGGTTTGAGAAATCACGGCTTGTAGCGATTCAGATAACATGGCACGAACCATGTCTTTTTCTTCAGCAGGGAATACGTCAATCACACGGTCAATGGTTTTTGCCGCAGAGGTGGTATGTAGTGTACCGAAGACCAAGTGACCCGTTTCTGCTGCTGTGAGCGCCAAACGAATAGTTTCAAGGTCACGCATCTCACCCACGAGGATAATATCGGGGTCTTCACGTAGTGCTGAACGCAGTGCTTCGTTAAAACCATGTGTATCACGGTGCACTTCACGTTGGTTGATCAAGCATTTTTTTGACTGGTGTACAAATTCGATTGGGTCTTCAACCGTTAAGATATGGTCATAGCGGTTATCGTTAATATAATCGATCATTGCCGCCAATGTGGTAGATTTACCAGAACCGGTAGGCCCCGTCACTAAAACTAAACCACGTGGCAATTCACATAACTCTTTGAAGGTTTGTCCTAAACCTAAGTCTTCCATGGTCAGGACTTTAGACGGAATGGTACGGAATACTGCACCTGCACCGCGGTTTTGGTTGAATGCGTTCACACGAAAGCGAGCAATGCTTGGAACTTCAAAGGAAAAGTCTGTTTCTAGTTTTTCTTCGAAATCACGACGTTGTTTGTCATTCATGATGTCATAGACCAGTTTATGCACTTCTTTGTGTTCTAACGCTGGTAAATTGATACGACGAACTTCACCATCGACACGAATCATCGGTGGCATACCTGCAGATAAGTGTAAATCTGATGCCCCGTTCTTAGCCGAAAAGGCTAGTAATTCTGTGATATCCATTATTTCCCCGAGTTCATTTAAATGCTAATTATTTTGATAGAATAATAAGGCTTTCAATCAACTTAACCAACAGTTTGTTGAAAGGCAAAGCAAAAAAGATGACCGAAATGAGACCCTCGTCAATGAATATCTTGCAAAATTCACGTCAACACGTGTTATCCCAAATTCAACAGGCCTGCGAAATTTCAGGTCGTGACGTGGAGTCTGTAGAACTTTTGGCGGTTTCTAAAACACATCCGAGCGAAGTGTTACGAGACATGTACGCTTTTGGTCAACGCGCCTTTGGTGAGAACTACCTACAAGAGGCTTTGCAGAAGATAGAGGCGCTACAAGACTTAGGGATTGAATGGCATTTTATTGGGCATGTACAACGCAATAAAACCAAACATTTGGCTGAACAGTTTGCATGGGTGCATGGAGTTGATCGTTTAATTATTGCAGAGCGTTTATCGGCGCAACGTCTGATAACACAACCACCATTAAATCTTTGTCTACAGGTCAATATCGATGGTCAAGACAGCAAAGATGGCTGCCAACCTGATGAGGTTGCTGAGTTGGTAAAAAGTATCAGTCAGTTGCCTCACATTAAGCTGCGTGGTTTGATGGTGATTCCTGCACCGAACAATACTCAAGCCTTTAAGGCCGCGAAAGTGTTATTTGACCAAGTGAAAGAGCTGCATGTACATCCTGAAGACTGGGATACCTTAAGCATGGGCATGTCTGGCGATATGGTCGATGCGATTGCAGCTGGGTCGACTATGGTTCGCGTTGGAACTGCCTTGTTCGGAGCGAGAGATTATTCACAGCATTAGGTCAAAATAGAGCTTCTTGAGCTTAAAGGCAGTGAGAAGCGCTTAACTTACAATTATATAAAACTAATAGGCTGCTGAAAAAATAGGCTTAATTTAAACTCATGAATTGAATCGTCTACAAATTGGACTGATTAACGATGAAAAATGATTTCCTGACAACGATAAAAATTGCATTTAGGATGAAGCCAAAATGAAAAAACTCTATTTATTTATCTCCCTGCTTTTGAGTTTATTTGTAGCAGCTTGTAGTAGCACAAATACCAAAATGAGTGAGATGAGTGCGGAATCTACGGTTCAGAATGCTCACGTCGCTAAAAGTGAAAAATTAGGCACCAAGTGGGGCGATGAGATTAGCTCAAACGTCACGGAAGTCAATTTAAAGCGGTTATCCAGCAGCCCAATAGCTGAATCACAAGTTCGCTATGCCAGCAAAAAATACGTGGGTAAGGCTGTGAACAGTCTGTCATTGGCGGCTGGGAAAATTAGCTTTTCGATTGTAGATGATGCACAGCGTCCACTGCCTTTATTTCGAGATGGTCAGCAGTATTATTTATCTGGCAAAGATGGACAAAGTTATCAACTCAAATATCAAAACCATAGCAATAGCACATTTGAAGTGGTTGCCAGTGTGGATGGTTTAGATGTTATTGATGGGCGTGCAGCATCACGCACTAATTCAGGCTATGTGCTTCGTCCACAGGGAGAGTTGATTATCGAAGGCTTCCGTAAGAGTGACTCTGCGGTGGCATCTTTTACTTTTAGTCGACCTGAAGATGCCTATGCTGCAAACTCAGATCATGGTTCCATCCAAAATACAGGTGTGATAGGTACCGTGATCTACCCGCTACAGTCTATGGCGGCTACAGACAAAGCAGCAGATGCATCTAAATATGCACCTCCACCAAAAGCATTCCCAGCAGATTAAAGCATTCGTTTGGATTTCACAGGGAGCACTTACATTAAGTAGGATGCTCCCTTTATTTTTAACCGAGAGATGGTGTCTTAAAAAAGATCAAACTTTGACTTTCAAAAATCTGAAATTATCCGACCACTTCAATGGTACTGGCACCTGCGCCCAAAGCTTTAACTTGGATTTGCACAGGAATACGTTCATGCATTTCTTGGATGTGTGAAATCAGCACGACTTTACGTCCTTGGTTTTGCAGTTGATCGAGAGCATTCATGACCACGTGCAGGGACGATGCATCCAAAGTCCCAAAGCCTTCATCAATAAATAGAGATTCGATTTTCATTGACCCTGAGGCCATATTGGCAATGGCAAGAGATAGGGCAAGGGCGGTCAGGAAAGACTCGCCCCCAGAAAGTGATGCAACGGAGCGGGTTTCTCCATCCATGTCATGATCAATAATGGCCAGACTCAGCGAATGATCCAAACGCTTTAAAGTATAGCGCTGCGAGAGTTGGTTGAGCTGTTGGTTGGCATGTTCCAGTAAAATATCGAGATTATATTGCTGCGCATAATCACGGAATTTTTTGCCAGTGGCATCTCCCATGAGGCCTGAAATTTTCCCCCAACGGTGTTCTTCCTGTTGTATGGCTTGAATCTGATCTGCAAATTGCTTTTGTTTTGCGACATTTTGCTGATGCAACTCGAGTTTGAGTTTGAGCTGATCGCGTATTTCAAGTTGTGTTTGCAGTGCCGCTTGATGCTCCTGCATTTGCTGTTGTAACTGTGCTGGGTCAATCTCAGGTTGATGGCCCAGATGTTCACTCAACTGCTCTTGCATAGTTTTCAATGCAGCATGTGCTTCATTTACTAGGCGTTCTGCATGCTGTAATTTCTGACGGATGTGTTGTTCCTGAGCCAAGTTAATTTGAGCCAGCGCATCTAAATCAGGCTTATGGAAATCAGGATGCGCATTGAACCAGTGTTGAAGGGTATTTTCTATTTGGCTGGCACTGGTCTGATTCTGCTGTAACTGGGCTTTGAGCTGTTCTAGCTGATTTTTTTCTTGTTCGAATTGATGGCGCAATTGATCAAAATGCTGTTTCAGCTGTTGATAATGGCTTTGCGTCTGCTGACGATGTTGATCGTGCTGGATGAGCCACTCATTGGCTTTGATGTCAGTTAAGCCTGTCATTTGTTGGATTAATTGATTGGCTATTTCTGTATTTTGCTGTCCTCTTTGTTTGATCTCACTGAGCTGCTTGTTGGTTTCAGTGATGTGTCTACTGGTATTTTCGATATTCAGTTGATTGGTCTTGAACTGTTGCGTGGTTTGTTCGCATTGCTGACGCCATTGTTCCAACTGTTCCAGTTGTTGTGAACGTGTATTTAGACGTATCAAGATTTGCTGAGCGGTTTGGGTGGTCTGCTGTTGCCAAGTCGTTTTTTCAGCCTCAGATAAGCACTGCACGATGTGCTGAACTTGGTTGTGCAAACCGTTCGCTGTTTGTAATAAATGTTCAATCTGTTGAATGTTTTGGATGCATTGTTGCTGGATTTTAATATTGTGTTGCAACAACTCAGACTGTTGTTTGAGTTGTTGCAAATCCAACTGATATTGCTGAGCCATTTGCATGAACTGAGTCTTCAATTCTGATGCTGTTAGGGTGAAGTCGAGCGTCATATTTGTCGTTTGACTGTGCTCGATTAACACGTGTTGCAAGGTACTAATTTTTTCAGAAAGTTGCTGAATTAAAGTTTGGCGTTGTTCTATTTCAGTATTCAGTTTAGTCAGCTGCTGCTGCGCTTGTTGCCAGCCATCAAAGCAATTTTGTTCTTTCAGTGTTGCCTGTTGTTCCTGCTGTTGTTGAAGCTCAAACAGGGCCTTGGAGAGCGCAGTATCTTCCAGTTTATAAGGATGTGAGGTACTGCCACAGACTAAACAGGGTTCGCCGTCTTGGAGTGCCGAGCGTAAATCTGCGATATTTTCAGCATGTAAAAGTCGTTGTTGTTGCAAAACCTGTTGCAGTTGGATGCGTTCACTTTTGACAGATTGAAAGGCTTGTTCTGCTTGTTGGCTATTGTGTTGCACGGCTTGAAGCTGTGTTTTGGTATTGTCGAGTTGTACTTGCTGTTCTGTAGACTCAGCCTGTAAGTCAAAAAACTGCTGAATTTTTTGCTGAATCAGCTCGAATTGGCTGAGCTTATTAATTTTCAACTCACGTTGCTGTTGTGTTTGCACAACTTTGATTTCAAGTTGTTCGATCGTCCCGAACTGTTGAATCGACTGCTGTAATTGTTGTTTTTCTGATGCTAGCCGATGTTCTGCCTGAGCACGAGGCCCGAGTTGATGTTCAATTTTTTGATATTGATGAATGAACTGTTCTAGCTGTTGAGTATGGGCGCTGAGACCTTTGTCTAAGTTTACAAACTGTTGTGAGCTTTCCAGTTGCTGCTTACACTCGGTTTGCTGTCGATCAATATGTTGAATCTGTTGTTCAAGCTTTTGTTGTTGCTGAGTTAGGGGCAGCTTAGACTGCTCTAAAGCCTGCAATTTTTCCTGAACTTTCTTAAACTCAGCCCCAACAAAATCTCGTTCTTGGATACATTTACGCACCTCATTTAATGCATCATGATAGGTGCTTTCAAACTGTTGTAGTTCATTCACTGCCATTTCAGCTTGCGTAAATTGGGTTTTTTCGCTTTCAAATTTAAGCTGTAAATGATTGAACAGTTGTTGCTGTTGTTGAATACGGGGCGTCAGTTGCTGCACCGTTTGATGCAACTGTTGTTGTTGGAATACTACAGCACGAATTTCTGAAAAGATCTCCAAACGAGCCAAGTGTTCGCGTTCAGGAGCTAAATCTTGTTGTAACTTACTTTGCGTATTGAAGAGTTGTCGTTTGTTGATGATTTCACTGTCGAGTTTATGTTTGCGTTCAAACCATTGTTGTTGTTTTTCTAGTTGCGACTTTTGAGCTTCAAGCTGTTTATAATCCCTGTCGCACTGCTGAAATTGTGTCGATAATGCTGTGACTTGTTCATCGGTTAACAGTTCAATATGACCCAGCACATTTTCCAGTTCTTTACGCTGCGTGGCGACAGATTTGGTTTTCTCATAAGCCAGTTGACCAATTTTCCCAAAAATAGCGGAATTGGTTAGATATTCCAGCAACTCACCGCGTTCATTGTCCCGTGCTTTTAAAAAAACGGTGACCTCAGATTGGGCCAATAAAACGGCACGAGTAAATTGTTCAAAACTGAGCTGTGTGATGCGTTTGATATTTTCATCGACGGCTTTGGCTTTATCCGCAACCACAACACCATCGGTGACACATTTTAAAGAGCGCTGCACACTTTGCAGTTTTCCGTCTGCTTTTTCCCGTGAACGTTTTAATTCCCAACGTGCAATATAGCGCTTTTGGTCTTGTGCAATAAAGCATAGCTCGGCATAACCATGTGCAGTGCCACGACGCAGTACGGTCAAGGGGGAGTTGGTAAGTAGCTCTGAGCCATCGACATCTTGAAGTTTGCCATCACTGTCTTTTAGCCGTGGAATACGGTTAAACAGTGCCAAACACATAGCATCTAAAATGGTGGATTTACCTGCGCCTGTTTTCCCTACAATGGCAATCAGGCCGGCACTGGCAAGGGGATCGCTTTCAAAATCAATCAGATGTTCGCCAGAAAGTGAAGCAAGGTTCTTAATTCGAATCGATAAAATATTCATACTAAACCTTTAAGCCTCTTGTTCATCTGCAAGGGATTGTTCTGCTTCACGCATTAAGCTCATGAAATCGTTTAACACTTCTGCATCATTGTGATAACCCTGTTTTTCCCAAATTTGCTGAAACAGTTTTTCTGGTGTAGGTGGCTCTAAACTCACTTTAGTGGGTGCATTGGGGTCTTGCTCAGTCGCTAAATATTGACGTGAAATACGGACTAAACGATAACGGTCTTTGGGTAGAGCCTCTTCGAATTGTTGTCTTAAATTGGGCTGCGGTGGAACAGCAGTATGGTATTCAATATCAACATATTCACGTTGATCAAGGTCTTGGATAGCGCCTTGAGGCAATGCTTGCAGTTTCTCCAATACCTCATTGAGTTCACCGCGTATTTTATGCAGTTGAATACTTCGTGGTATCGCTAAAACATTCAACTGAAAACGGGAGGTATTATTTCGTGTGGGATCAAGTATCACTTCAACAACTTGATGTTTATAGTTAATTTCGCTAAAAGATAGTGGAATTGGGGAGCCACTATAGCGGATATGCTCTTCACCGACTTTTTGCGGTTTATGCAAATGCCCGAGTGCCACATAGTCAATGATTTCATCAAATAATGTCGTGGAGAGTGCTTCTTCATTCCCAATTATAATAGGACGCTCAGAGTCAGAGGTTTCGCCGCCTTGCATATGTGCATGAGACATTAAAATCAGGGCTTGATCCGTTGTTTTTCGAGCTTTAGCCTCGGCGATCAATTGTTGATGCAAATAGGCAATCGCGTTTTTGCTATTGGTGGTGTGTTCATTAAAGCCTGTAATTTCAGCAGGACGTAAAAAGGGCAGGCTCAGACACCATGCCACAGTATTTTGTTGCTCATCTAAAATTGGCACCAATAAGTGCTCAAGATCGATCTGCTGTTGACTATTTTTATGAATCACTCCCACCGCTTTGGCATTGTATTTGGCCAATAACGGTTCAACTTGTTCAATGCGGTAGCCTGAGTCGTGGTTGCCTGCAATCATCAGGGTTTGCATATGCGGTGCACGTGCATGCGCATCTGCTAAGAACTGATAGAGTTGCTTTTGTGCGGACGATGCAGGGTTGATGACATCGAAAATGTCTCCTGCAATCAAAAGCGCATTTGGCTGTCTTGCACTGATTTGTTCCAGTAACCATGCTAAAAACTGTTCATGTTCATACTGACGGGAATGGTTATAAAAAAACTGTCCCAAATGCCAATCAGATGTATGAAAAAAACGAACAGCCATAGATACCCCAAGCTCAAAGCGCAATAGAGCTATAAGCTAACATAAATCAAAATTATGCGATGGATAATTGTCGCTACGACGACAATCTTTGACCTGATAGTTGAGTGCCTATTTTTAAGTTGAATTGCACAGAAAAACTATTGAGCGATTATGTGAAAAAGAATGTGATGGGTTTATTTGATTAACACCATAGTAAAAAGATAAATTTTGATTAAAAAATGTTCTTTTAATGGGGTATTATGTAATTCTGTGAAATTGTATATCGTGTCGAAGTCGTAAATGAAATGTGAACATCGATCACGGATTCAATTTTGAGACTTTATAAGAATGATTTATGCAGAATGTCTAAAAAATAAGTCATGCCTTGAATAGGGCAAGGTATAAGGAGAACATAACTATGTCTGATTCTATTTTCAGTTCGCCCCGTATTGTGAATGATCTGGTGTATAAGACGCTGATTGAATCAACACTTGCTATTCCTTGGAGTATTGATTGGGGTACCAAAAAGTTTAGTTATATTGGCCCACAAATTGAAAAAGTGCTGGGTTGGAAGCAAGACTCGTGGAGAACAGTTGAAGATTGGGCGATGCGAATGCATGAAAATGATCGTGCATGGGTGGTTGATTTTTGTGTGGCGCAGTCGATTTCTGGGGTTGATCATGAGGCGGATTATCGCGCACTGACCATAAATGGAGAATATATTTGGATTCGCGATGTGGTGCATGTAGTGCGCAAACCCAATGGGGAAGTCGATAGTTTGGTTGGATTTATGTTTGATATTTCGGAGCGTAAAAAACAGGAACAAGAGTTAGAAATACTGAAAAAACAACTGGAAGAATATTCGTATCAAGACGGTCTGACGGAGATTGCCAACCGTCGCTTCTTTGAAGATAGCTACCAACGTGAGTGGCTCAATGCCCAGCGTGAACAGCAACCTTTGACCCTCATGTTATTGGATATCGATTATTTTAAACAATACAACGATCATAATGGTCATCTTCTCGGTGATGCTTGTCTGAAACAAATTGCACAAATACTGAAAAAAAGTGTCTCACGACCACGTGATTTGGTCGCACGTTTTGGCGGGGAAGAGTTTGTTTTGATATTGCCTGATACAACACAAGCGTCTGCAATTGAAGTGGTGGAGCGTATTTTACAGAGTATCCGTACCGCTGATATTTGCCATAGTACATCACCATTGGATCAGCGTTTATCGGTCAGTTTAGGGGTGAAGACCATTATCCCAACCCAGAAAAATGACAAAATGGCCTTTTTAAAAGAGGTCGATCAGAATCTCTATTTGGCCAAAGAGCGGGGACGTAATGGTTATGTCATTCAGGATGCAGAAGACGTCCAGCACTTAAACTCATATTAACTTTTAAGCGCTTCTTGATCTATTGAGGTGGGGGAGCAATGAAAAATCAGTCCTCAAAAAAATAAAGACCGACGATTCGAGTGATGATGAAATCGTCGGTCAAAGAAAACTGCTTCACGCTTAAATGTCGGCTGCTGACAACATTTAAATTTGGAGCCAATCTTATTGCTCTAGGAAAGGTCACCGTACGTATTGTGGATGCCGGTACAATGTTGACGGTTGCTGCGACCTTGTACCCTATTTAACGCACATCAACTTCGATTGGTTGACATGAAAATGAAAAAAAACTGAATTTTTTTTATAATGATTTTTTGGCTGGGTTTAAAGTAGCGCTATGATTTCGCTAACACGATATTTTCTCTGGTTTTTTTTCATATGTTTTGTCTTTAGTTGTGTCTGTGGTGTGCTCGCTGCACTACTTCCGACAGGGATGGGAGCGGTATTAACGGCTGTACCTTATTTGGTGGCCATGATTTGGGTTTTACTTAAATTTATTAAGCAGCAGCGCCGTGCGCCAACCCAAGCAGAGCGGAAGAAATTCACTTTAGGTTTTAGTCTGATTTTTTGGAGCTATAACTTTGCCTTTCTCATGTTAGGTTTATTTATCTTTGCGCAGGGAGATGCCGAAGTTTGGCAAAACTTTATGCTCTACGTTCAACAACTTCAATTTATCAGTATGGTGGTGATTCTGGTTTTATTGATCGCGATTCCGCTGTATGTGCTGACGTACTGGTTTTATGGCAAACAAGCGGAGCGTATGGCGGCAAAAATGATCGATTAATCGTAAAGCGCTTGGCTAAATGCTATAGTTTGATCAAAAGCATCATTTGAGATCACGCTATGCAAAAAGAACGTGTATTGGTGACAGGAGCAAGTGGTTTTATTGGTTCAAACTTGCTCGATTATTTATTAGAAAAAGATTATGAAGTGATCGGCTTAAGCCGACAGAAGAATCTGCCTAAAATTCACCCACATTTGACTTGGATTCGAGCTTTAGAAGAACTCAAGCATGATCGCATTGATTATGTGGTGAATTTGGCAGGGGAAAGTATTGCTCAGGGGCGTTGGACAGATGCCCGCAAACAAAAGTTGATCGCCAGTCGCGTTGAAATGACGACGATGCTCTATCAATATCTCGCTAAAAGAAAGATTCAACCGAAATGTATTATTTCGGGTTCGGCAGTGGGCTATTACGGTATTGATCCGACTGAACAATGGACAGAGTGTTGTAATGAGCAGTCAGCGCCGCAGTCTATTTTTATGTCAGAGTTGTGTCAAAAATGGGAACAATCTGCACGGCAAGACACGTCGCAAAATACCAAAATTATTCGTTTAGGTGTGGTCTTTGGACGTGGGGCTGGCATTTTGCCGCAAATGTTGTTTCCGATCAAAATGAACTTATGTGGACGTATTGGTTCGGGGCGGCAACCTGTGGTCTGGGTGCATATTCAAGACGTGCTGCGAGCGATTGAGTTTCTAATGTTGCATGAAACCACTGCACAAGTCTTTAATGTCGTCAGTCCAGAAAAAGTTACCCAGTCAGCGTTTGCACAAACTGCAGCGCAAATTCTAAAACGTAGACCTGTACTTTCTTTACCCGCTTTTGTGTTGAAATTACTTTTAGGCGAGCAGTCTCAACTGGTGTTGAATGGTCAATTTATTCGCCCCGAAGCATTGAAAGCACAGGGATTTGAGTTTAAGTATCCGACTTTAAAAGAAGGATTGCTTCATCTCATTCAGCCCAAAGCCTGATTGTGGCGAAGCATCATCACGCAAAATGTGCTAAACGTTCTGGAGTATAGGCAGTCGCATCAACCGTTAAGTTTTGGCTTAACATCAATTCTCGTAGCAGTCGTGCAGATGCAGGCCCCATACATAGACCATTTCTATAGTGACCGAAGTTTGCCCAGAGATTGGCTATTTCAGGAAATGCTCCGATATAAGGGACGCCCGTTGGCGAACTTGGGCGTAGACCTGCCCAATGCTTCACAATTGGGAAATCGGCCAGTTCGGGCACCATGTCCAAACAGGCTTTATAAATATTTTGCTGGGTCTGTAGTGAAGGGCGTTGGTCAAAACCGACATCCGCGATGCTTGAACCACAAACGATATGACCGTCCAAACGTGGAATTAAATACATAACTTGATTCATACACATGGTTGGTAGCCAGTTTTCCGGGGTTTTAAACAGTAACATTTGCCCTTGTACGGGGTTCACTGGAATGCTGCACTGGAGTTGTTCGGACCAATGCTGTGACCATGCGCCTGTTGCAATCACCACATGATCTGCATGGTAGCTCTGACCATCAGCAGTTTTGATCCCTTGAACTTGCTGATTGAGCATGTCAAAGGTATGTACCCACGCTTGCTCATGAAAGGTGACTTGTGGCTGCCGTTTGAGATATTCCACAATCGACTTGAGCAGTCGCGGATTGCGGACATTGGCCAACTGCGGAAAATGGATGGCTTGTTGAAAGCGCGAGGAAATGCGCGGATTGACCTGTTCCAGTTGTTCGTGTTGCAAAAGTTCACAATGCTGCATCGGTTCTTGATGTTGGTCTTTATAATTTAGGCCAATGTCAAAATCAGTTTCGTCAAAAATCAGCATACCTGTTTCGTGGATTTCAAAATCTATCCCGGAAACCGGACTAATTTTTTCATTCCATGCTTGATACATGCTTTTGCCATATTTGGCGAGGTCATTGACACTTTGTGGATAGCGCCATGGGTACATCGGGGAGAGAATCCCTCCGCCTGCCCATGAAGCCGCTTGTCCGGCTTGCTGTTGATCAAAAATATCAACCGAACAACCGTGTTCAATCAGCTCAAGCGCTGTCAGTAAACCACTGATTCCTGCGCCAATGATGGCAATATGCATTGAAATTCAATCCTTTTAAACGTGCTGTTATTTCATGTCTTTTAGTTTCAGTGCCGCTTCTTCTGCAAAATAGGTCCAGATGCCATCTGCACCCGCGCGGCGGCAGCTCATCAGTGATTCAATAATCACGCTGTCCGATAACCAGCCGTTTTGGATGGCCGCTGCGAGCATGGCATATTCGCCACTGACTTGGTAAACGAAAGTTGGCACGCCGAAGTTGTCTTTGACTTCGCGGACAATGTCCAAATACGGCATACCCGGTTTCACAATCACCATGTCAGCCCCTTCTTGAATATCAAGGGCAATTTCATGTAATGCTTCTGCGCGGTTGCCGACATCCATTTGATAGTTGTATTTGTTGCCACCTTTAAGGTTGCTGGATGAACCGACCGCATCACGGAAAGGGCCATAGAAGCTTGACGCGTATTTTGCTGAATAGGCCATGATTGAGGTGTAGATATGACCATTGGCTTCAAAGGCTTGACGAATCGCACCGATACGACCATCCATCATGTCACTTGGCGCAAAAATATCTGCGCCAGCTTCAGCATGGCTTAAGCCTTGTTTGATCAGTGCTTCAACGGTTTCGTCATTGAGTACATAACCTGTTTCATCAATGATGCCGTCTTGACCATGCGTAGTATACGGGTCAAGTGCGCCATCGGTAATCAGCACCATTTCAGGTAATTCTTTTTTGAGCAGACGTAGCGTGTTTTGAACCACACCATCTTCACGCCATGCTGCTTCGGCACTTAAGCTTTTATCTTCTTGGGGAGTAACTGGAAATAGCGCCAGTTTCGATACGCCAAGTTCAAGTAAACGTTCTGCTTTTTTTAAGAGTAAGTCCGCAGATAGGCGTTGCACCATCGGCATACTGGGGATGTCTTGCGTCTGGTTCTGTCCTGGCAGGACAAATACTGGATAGATAAGATGATCTGTCGTTAAATGGGTCTCGCGAACCATAGAGCGCAGATGTTCATTTTTACGAATACGGCGCATGCGAGTAGCAGGGAAGGCGGGACGATTGAACGTATAGGTCATACAAATCTCGATAATCGGTATTAAACTAGGTCAGTATTGTAGACCTATCTTATGGCTTTGGGCACATATTGACGGGTTTTTATTGTTTTAAGAGTGAAGCAGATTGTTATGAGTAGTGGTGAAAAAAGCTGGACGGGCAGCATACACTTAGGAGCAAAAGTGGATATTGATGTGGTTTTTGAGCAGTTGGTTAAGGCTTTTAATGCGTCGCCATTTTTTAAGCACAACACCATGACTATGCGAGTCGTTGACGGGCAAATTGAAGCCTATATCGATATGCAAGATTACTTAATTGGCAATGTTGCGTTCCAAATTCTACACGGAGGCGTGGCTGCAACGGTTTTGGACAGTATTGGTGGCATTGTGGCGATGGGAGAGCTGTATAAAAAAGCGGAACCTGACACGATTGCGGACACCATTAAAAAAGTATCCCGTTTAGCTACAGTCGATATGCGGGTCGATTATCTCGCGCCGGGACGTGGAAAATACTTTATTGCCCGTGCTGAAACTCTAAGATTGGGGCGTAAAGGCTGCACGATGCGCATGACCATGGTCAATGATGAAGGCAAATCGATTGCAACAGCGATTGCTTCTTATGCTTATTAGTTTTAAATTAATTAAGTAGTTAATATTCAAGTGAAATTTACAGCATCTAATAGGAAGTTGGATGCTGAAAACTAAAATAGACTGAGAAGTTACAATTTATTTTCTCAAAATGTGATTATTTGCTCTTAGAATGCATCAAATTTTATTGTGACTTTCTCATCGACACCAATGCAGACAATACTTGTCTGATGTCCCTTTCGCAGGGATGATGCCGGCTGACCAAGTCTGTTAGATTTAGGAAAAATCAATGACAGATGCCTCAAATACACTGCCAGATACTGATCCAGCCGATCAAATCAATGATCAAGCACTGAAAGCCAAACGTAAGAAAAGCTTAGGTTTCGTGGCTATGATCCTGATCATTGCTGCCATTTTATTCTTGATTTGGAAACTGTTCTTTAACCATTCGGTTTCAACTGATAATGCTTATGTGGGCGCAGAAACGGCCTCGATTACCTCTATGGTGACAGGCCAAGTTGAAAAAGTGTTGGTCAGTGACACGCAAACTGTAAAGCAAGGCGATGTGTTGGTTTTGGTCGATCATCGTGATGCTGAAATTGCTGTAGCCCAAGCTCAGGCCGAATTACTTAAAGCGCAGCGCCAGTATAAACAAAGTGCGGCCAACAGTAGCTCTCTAAACTCGCAAGTCTTTGTAAGTGATGACGCCATTCATAGTGCTGAAGCACAAGTGGCTAAAGCCAAAGCGGAGTTGGATAAAGCGCAAGATGATTTGAACCGTCGTCAGCAGTTGAGTGCGACAGGCGCGATTTCTAAAGAAGAATTAAGCACGGCACAAGCTGCTTTAAATAATGCGCAAGCAGGCTATAACTTGGCGCAAGCGGGTTTGGCGCAGGCTAAATCCAGTCAGAAAGCTGCACAAAGCAATTTGGCTGCAAATGAAGCCTTAATTAAAGGCAGCAATGAAAATTCGACCCCCGATGTTTTGGTTGCTCAAGCAAAACTAAAACAAGCTTTACTTGATTTAGAGCGTACTGAAATTAAAGCACCATTTGATGGGGTGGTGACGAGCCGAAAAATTCAAGTTGGACAGCGTGTGGCGCCGGGTTCGGTGCTCATGGTGGTGGTGCCAATTTCACAGATATATGTCGATGCGAACTTTAAAGAAAGCCAGCTTGAAAATGTACGCCCAGGTCAAAAAGCGGTTTTAACCTCAGACCTCTATGGCGACTCGGTTGAGTTCCATGGCACGGTCTTGGGCTTTTCCGGTGGAACAGGTTCAGCCTTCGCGCTGATTCCTGCACAAAATGCCACAGGCAACTGGATTAAAGTGGTACAGCGTTTGCCTGTACGTATTCAACTCGACCCGAAAGAGTTGGCTGAACATCCTTTACGTGTCGGCTTATCTATGGAAGCTCAAATCGATTTGAAATCGAAGTAGTTACGCATGAATAGCTACGTTCCTTATGGTGACTTAAAGGGTGGTCGCCTGATGTTGGCGGCTTTCGTCCTTGCATTGGCCAACTTTATGGTCGTGCTGGACATGACCATTGCCAATGTTTCTGTGCCTCATATTACAGGGAGCCTTGCCGTATCGAGTTCGCAAGGAACATGGGTGATTACCTCTTATGCCGTGGCTGAAGCGATTTGTGTCCCTTTAACAGGCTGGCTCGCAGGTCGTTTTGGTGGCGTGAGGGTTTTTACCTTAAGTCTGATTGGCTTCACCATATTTTCGGTATTTTGTGGTTTATCGACCAGTTTAGAAATGCTGGTTTTCTGCCGAATTGGCCAAGGTTTATTTGGTGGCCCGATCATGCCGCTCAGTCAGATGTTACTGATGCGGATTTTTCCTCCAGAAAAGCAATCCCAAGCCATGGGCATGTGGGCAATGACGACGGTGGTTGGCCCGATTCTTGGTCCGATTTTAGGGGGAACCATCAGTGACAACATGTCTTGGCACTGGATTTTCTTTATTAATATTCCCGTCGGTATAGCGTGTGCTTTTGCTGCGATGCGTCTACTTAAACCTGCGGAAACAGCAACGGCCAAACTCAAAATTGATCGCGGTGGATTGATCCTCCTGATTTTATGGATTGGGGCATTACAGCTCATGCTCGATTTGGGGCATGAACGTGATTGGTTTAATAGCCCTGCGATCGTGATACTGGCTTTAACGGCTGTGATTGGCTTGGTGATTTTTACCATTTGGGAGCTGACCGAACGGCATCCAGTGGTGAATATCCAAATCTTTAGATACCGTAGTTTCACGATTTCTGTCTTGGCACTGGCCTTTGGCTTTGGCGCATTTTTCGGCAGTATTGTACTGATTCCGCAGTGGTTACAGATCAATTTGGGCTATACCGCAACTTGGGCTGGTTATTTAACCGCAACCATGGGTTTTGGTAGTTTAGCCATGTCACCCATTGTGGCGAAATTGGCAACCAAATATGACCAACGTGCACTGGCCAGTTTTGGTTTGAGCATCTTGGGCGGGGTGACCTTGATGCGCTCGTTCTGGACCACAGATGCAGACTTTTTTGCATTGGCATTGCCGCAAATCTTGCAAGGCTTTGCTGTACCATTTTTCTTTATCCCATTATCAAATATGGCACTGTCATCGGTATTGCCGCATGAAATGGCATCTGCCGCAGGTTTAATGAACTTCTTAAGAACCATGGCAGGTGCGATAGGTGCCTCTATTGCTGTCACTATTTGGGACGACCATACCAAAGTTGCACGTAGCGAAATGGTCGGTAGTTTGCATACAGATCAAACTCAGTCGGTGTTGATGCAGCAGGGAATGAGCGCGGAAGGTGCATTAGGTTATATTTCTAGTTTGGTGGATAAAGAAGCGTTGACTCTATCGGCAAACTATATTTTCCTAATCTTGGCCTTGGTGTTCCTATTTGCAGCATCTATTATTTGGCTCTGTCCTAAACCTAAAATAGGGGCAGGCGGTGGCGGGCATGCGCATTAAGGTAATAAAAAACCGCTTTCTTGAAGCGGTTTTTTATTATGCATGTTATGCAGTTTTATGATGTTTTTGTTATCTCAAAACAATAGCGTTAAATAATCAAAGTTCTGACTTTGCACGCTTTAAGGCAGATTGCCATTGTTGCAAATGAAACTCACGTTGATCTGGACTCATTTTCGGTTCAAAAGCACGTTCAAGCTGCCAAGACTGTGCAATTTCATCCAAACTTGAAAATACGCCAGACCTTAAGCCTGCCATAGCAGCCGCGCCCCATGCGGTCGACTCCTGCATCTTAGGGCGTAGTACAGGCACATTTAAAATATCGGCTTGAAACTGCATGAGCATGTCATTTTGACTGGCGCCACCATCGACACGGAGCTCTTTCAGCGGCTGCTGGATATCGGCTTGCATGGCGGTCAGTACATCCGAGACTTGAAAGGCAATGGATTCTAAGGCTGCACGAGCAATATGGGCCTTATTGGTGCCGCGTGACATTCCACATAAGAGGGCACGCGCTTCACTGTCCCAATGTGGCGCACCAAGTCCAGTAAATGCAGGAACAAGCATAACGCCATCGGTATCTTTAACTGTACAAGCTAATTTTTCAACATCGCTACTTTTTTGAATAATGCCTAAATTATCCCGTAGCCACTGAACAATCGCACCTGCCATAAATACACTGCCTTCTAGGGCATAAGTGGTTTGATTTTGCGTTTTCCAACCCAGTGTCGAAAGCAGTTTGTTGTTACTGTATTGAACGGTCTCGCCTGTATTGAACAGCATAAAACAACCTGTGCCATACGTGTTTTTTGCAGTCCCAATGTCAAAACAGGACTGTCCAAACAGTGCAGACTGCTGGTCGCCTAATATGCCTGTGATCGGAATATTGGCACCGAGCAAGCCTGCCGCGGTATCTGCGACGTAGGTATCTGAGTTGATGATTTTCGGTAGTAATGCAGACGGAATATTAAATAAATCTAATAGCTCTTCATCCCACTGCTGGGTACTTAAGTTCATGAGCATGGTGCGAGAGGCATTGCTGACTTCCATGACATGTTGAGCACCTTGGGTAAGATTCCAAATCAGCCAACTATCAATCGTGCCAAAGGCCACATGCCCCTGTTCAGCCAGTCTGCGTAGACCATTGACATGCTCAAGTAACCAGACCAATTTTCCTGCACTAAAGTAAGGGTCAATTCGGAGTCCAGTTTTGGATTGAATCTTATCTTTTAAGTTTTGCTGTAGGAGCTGATTGCACCATTCAAATGCGCGACGGTCTTGCCAGATAATGGCTGGTGCAAGCGGCTGTCCTGTGCGCTTATCCCATACGACAGTCGTTTCTCTTTGGTTAGTAAGGCCTATGGCTTTAATGTCTTTGGCTAAAATACGAGCAGAGGCCAGAGCCTGCTGTACAACAGCAATTTGTGAGCTCCAAATCTCTTGGGCATCTTGTTCTACCCAGCCTGATTGAGGGGTATGTATACGTGTTTCGCGTTGCGCCGTTGCCTGAACTTGACCTTGTTCATTGAAAATAATGGCACGACTCGAAGTGGTTCCTTGGTCGAGTGCAAGTAAGTAGCTCATAAATTATTTTATTGTTGGACTTGAAAACCAAAATATTAGCGCAATTATATAATTAAGCGCATCAATATGTGTGTTTGTTTAGAAAATAGATCGTATTTTCTAGCAACTATGCTATGATTACCGCTACTTTGGGGGTGTTTCTGGCTTCGACGCTGGTGATGAAACTCATAGATGCATGTCGAGAGCGCATTTTCTCTCGTAAATCAAATTTGCATTTTTTAGTCGCAAACGACGAATCATACGCTCTAGCTGCCTAAGGGCAGCTTGTCCGCCTCTCCGAATACTTGTGGTTAGAGAGTCCGACTGAAGCGCACGCACACAAGTCCGTATAAAACCAAGCCTCGGGGTTTTGTACTAAATTAAGAGGATCGCGATTTGTACCCTGTTCGTCGGGTCACAAAGAGTTAAAACAGTAGACGATATCTAAGCATGTAGTATTCTCGAGCGTAGTGCTGGCGGACGCGGGTTCAACTCCCGCCACCTCCACCAAATGTAGTAATCAGGGTCAATCATTACACATCAGAATTGATCAGGATTTAGCAGAAAAGCCTTGAAACTTAACGGTTTCAGGGCTTTTTTGTGTCTATTCATCTGTCATGATAAATCAGATTGAATCATTGAAAATCACGGTCTATCAAACTAGGATGTTATACCAACGTTATACGGGTATAACACTTGAAATGTTGTCAGACTTAAAAGTAAAAAATTTAAAGCCACAAGAAAAACGCTATTCGATTGCAGATGGGGAAGGGCTGATTATTTCTGTATTTCCATCTGGAAAAAAGAAATGGGTACTGTCGTATCGTCACCACGGTAAACAGAATCAAAAAACGTTGGGTGAATATCCTGAAATTGGCTGTAAGGATGCGCGAAACCTTGCACGGGATTTTAAATCACAGCTGAGTGGTAAAAAAATCAATGTGCCCACATTGGGCGAAGTCATTCAGGAATGGCTGTCGATCATGGGGCCACGTTGGACCAGTGATAAATATAAATATACGGTGATTTACCGATTAAATTACATTTCAGAAGATCTGTCTGACACCAGTATTGATGAAATTGAACGAAAAGATGTCGTAAAAAAAGTAAAAGAGATTGTGGCCAAAGGAACCATTGAAACTGCCAAGCGATCCTTGCGCCTGTTGAATGATGTTTTTAACTTTGCGATTGCATCTGATTACACTGAAAAGAACCCATGTATTTTGGCTGGTGATGTAATTCCTAAACAGGACGTTGAAAATCTGGCTGCATTGAAGCCACATCAAATGACAGAGTTTTGGACTAAGGTGCAGCAAAGCTATGTTACTGATGATTTGATGATTGCACTAAAACTTGCCTGTTATACCGCTGTTCGTATATCAGAGTTGCTTCATGCCAGATGGGATACAAGGGAAATTGATCTGAATAAAAAAGAATGGATCATTCCAGCATCGCGGATGAAAATGCGTCGTGATCATGTAGTCCCACTGACGGATCAGACAGTCAAGCTGTTTAAAATAATGTATGACCGCAAAACTGATGAAGGTTTTATCTTTAAACATACGCGAAAGCCGAATATGCCATGCAGATCAGAAAGTATATTGGCCATTATTAAGCGTAATGGCTATGCAAAGCTGATGACTACGCATGGATTCCGTACGGTTTTTTCAACACATGCCAATGAGTCGACCTTATTTCGAGAAGATGTCATTGAATATCAGATTGCACATGTGCCTAAAAACAAGATTCGGGGCATTTATAACAGGGCAGAATACTGGCCAGAACGGTTGGAATTAATGACCTGGTATGCCAATGAAGTCGATCGATGGATGAAAATTTATGAAAAAGGTTAGAAAACTGGGATTTTTTAGATAATTTACTGAAAATTATAGTAAAAAAGGTTTTAAATTGAGGCTAGAAACTGGCTGGAAATCGGTTAAATATGGGTTAGAAATTAGAAAAGGGGCATAAAATATGCCCCTTTTTCTATGATTGTGTGCCAATGGTTGTGTCGTTTCGCATTGCTTCGAGTGTTGTATCTTTCCATTCTTTGCGGTTTCCAAATACGCGCTCTGGAGGATATTTCTTGATGTAATGTTTTTTAAAGGTATTCACACAAATTCCCAATTCTTTGGCCACTTTGACCATTGGATGCCATGACATAATTAGTTTTCCTCCCTTTAAATGACTGAAATAAAATCAAAATGTTTTAAGTTTATGTGAAATGGTGTGAACCAGGTTCTCACCCACATGGTTCGGTTAAAAGTCAGTAATCGATCTTTGCCGTCTTCTTTGAAGTAGGTAACACGATCACCTTTGACTGCCACGATTGTTGCACCTGCAGGTTTATCAGTTTTGAATTGTTCAAATTGATTCAGTGCAGCATTCATCCTTGTGTTCCGTTTAACTGTTCAAATTCAGCAAGCCATTGTTCACGACTTACACCATTTTCAGCGGTTGCTGGGGAAATACCGGCAATGTAATAGCCTACTTTTGTGTCGGAAATTGGATATTCCTTGGCAATGATATTTACATATTCACAATTCATGGCTTTTACTGTGTCGAATGCTTCAGCTGCTTTTTCATGGTCAGGGGTAACTTTGATCATGTTTTTATTTCCTTAAACCGAATTTGCCTGAGGTGCTGAATCCAACATTTGCAATTGATCAGCATGAATTTCTGTGGTGTAACGTTCAATACCGTTCTGATCCGTCCACTGACGTGTTTTTAATTTGCCTTCGATATAGACTTTTGAACCTTTTTTTAAGTACTGCTGAGCGATTTCACCTAAACGGTTTTTAATCACAATGCGGTGCCATTCGGTTTGTTCAATCCATTCACCGGTCTGTTTGCTTTGCCATTTTTCAGACGTTGCGATTGAGAAATTGCAAAGTGAACCGCCATTTGGAAAGCTTTTGCTTTCAGGATTGGCACCTAGTGTTCCAACTAAGACGACTAAATTAACGCCACGCATTTTTATAATTCCCACAATTTATATTGAATAAAGATAGATCCATTGATGAACAGCATGATTTCAACCAGTAGCAGCAATACTTCCATGGTCCACGCCCTCAATTTTGGCAAAGTGACTGAAATGTCCTGTGAAACATTTCTGATTATTGGTGAATGGAATGTCTGGATTTTCAATGTGGCAGACATATAGCTGGTCAGTGCCAACGATCTGTTTCACTTCAAAACGCTGATGACTGCTGACAATAAATTTGTAGCGTGCAAATTCATCAGGTATCCAAACGGTGTCACCCACTTGGAAGTCGTGAACGGTATTTATTTCAGGATCCGTGAATGGAAGGGCATCATCAAAATTAAGAGCTGAAGTTTCCAAGCCATCAGGATGCGCTTTGCCTGTGTCGACAATATTTTTCATTTCGTTGATCAAGATGCATGCTTCTGTTGGCATGTGTTGAACGCAATGATGCTGATTTAAAATGCTGTGCAAGCGAAGTACACGTGCTGAAATATCCTGGTGTTCAGCGATCATGGTGTAATAACTTTGATCTTGAGTTTGAGCGTTCATGCGTTTTGCTCCAATGATCTTTTTTCATTTTTAATTTCTGTTGCAGTTGCTGGGCGAATCATTGCAGCGATACAACCACGCGAACCATTATTAAAAGTTACCCATCCATCTTTGATGTCTGTAATCACTTCAACTGTGTCGGGCATGAAAGCATCGATATAAACCACTTGCTGACCGGTTTGAAAATCACTCATTATTTTTTTGCCCCTAAATTTGGATTGGTGAAGATCCAACACTTCACGTTACGGCTTGGTTTACCTGGTACTTCACGACTTTTATTCACTGCTGCCACGTCATCGGCAGGGAAACGGTCTGAGTACACCTGTTTATTGCTTTCAATGAATTTGTACTTGCGCGATGTGCGAAGTAATTTCTTCATTTCATTGATTTCAGGCAGCTGCTGATAATTGCGTGCAGCCACTTTGTAAATTTCGTTTAAGTTGATTGCGACGGTTTGAGCATCGGCAGGATGATGGTTTAATCCCCACTCTGGTGAACGATTGCCTTGCAAGTACTCATAAACATCCCAGAATTTTTCCACATCAGGATGATCACCGTTTAACTGTTCAACACGTTCACGCGCCATTTGTTCAAGCATTTCTTGTGCTTCAAGCATGTCTTCCAAGTCGATGGGCAAAACGTGTTTGGCCATTGCTTCGATCAGTGCTGCTACTTGTGCATGACATAGGGCAATACGTGTATGGGTAATGCCAATTTCATGATAGTGATCTTCAATTGACTGTAACTTTGATGCGTATGTTTCCAAGATTTTGTCTTCATTACGCAGGCAATGGGTCATGAAGGTGCATGCATCTTCAAGTTCCATGCGATCCAGTTCATCGACAATGCGTTTGGTTTCCAGTGACTGTCCTTTGCGGTCAAAGTACAAGTGCAAAGTACGAGTCAAAATTGCTTCTGAAGCCTGAATTGCCGTGTTTTGAGAAATCAGGATGGCACCACGAAACGGTGGTTCATAGGTTTCATTCCCTGCAGTCTTTAGACCTTTGGAACGGATGGCACGACCATTGAATGCGTCTTTGAGTTCATCCCAACTGAATTTGGACTTTTGAACAGCATTGCCGTTCACATCGTTACGGTCGCCTTCGATCAGGACCACTGGAAGGTTTGCGATCTGGGCAAAGTTACGATAAACAGCCACGTTTGTAGATTTGTTTGCATCAAAGCCTTCATAGTCTTTACGGCCTGAAAGTTTCCACATCATTTCAATTAAACGTGATTTACCTGCACCTGCTTCACCGACAATTTCCATAAAAGGGTATGAGCTGTGCATGGCACGGATTTGTTCAGCAAAATATGAACCCATCCACCAAGCCAAAGCCACAATACCTTTGGCACCACGGACTCTGTGGAAGTCATTCCACCATGATGGTTTAAATTCCTGTTTTGGGTTTAAGGTAATTGCTGGTGAAACGGCTAAAGTCTTCAACTCCTTTCTTTTAACTTTAAAGAAGTTGTGTTCATTGATCGGAATGATTTGCCCTTTATGTATCGCATATTTTTCAAATAAATAAGTCTGATATTCACGGCTATAACCAATGAAATCAACTGTATGAACAGTTTTTAAATCTTTCATTCTGTCAATTAAATAATCAACATCATTCTGATTGCCTTTCCAGTTCGTACCTGACAAAACACCTAATAAACGAGGCTTTAATTTCGCGGGGCTTGATATTTGATCAGATGTGAAATTAACAACGATTTGCTGTTTTTCACTTTGAACTTTGATGTAGTAAAACGATTGATCAGTAATATTGTCGCGTACAAAGTACAGTGGCTGAATGCTTGAACTACAGATTTGACGAATGGATTGGCATTCACGTAAAGCCATTTCACGCTTTTGCTTATCTAATAAATGATCCTGATTTTCATCTTCTTCGATTTTTTCCAATTTCTTGGTGTATTTTTCAATATCTAAATTGAAGTGATACATCGCATAGTTATATTCAAAATAGAATGACTTTAAACGACCTTGTTTAAAGTTATAGATCAGAAGACCTGCGTCTTCGGCTGATTCAGCAATGAGCAATTCACCATAGTGTTTGTACTTTGGAAATTGATCAGGGTTGAGTTTGTCCCACTGGAATAAGTCGTTCCAATCGAGTTTTTTACCGCCATTTGCCGGTGGTTGAGCAGCCGTAGATGACCAACCTTCAGCACGTGAACGTTCATGCCATTTAACGGTATAACCTTTACCTGCCGAATCATTGTCGAATGCCCAGCGTAAACGTGGCTTGTCAATTTTGAGTTCATGACAACGGTCTGCAATTTGCTTTAAGAATGCAGAAGGGTAGTTGACACATGATAGACAAGATATGGCTTTGACACCTGACTGACTCAGTGCAATGGCATCAAAGATCCCTTCAGTGATCCAGATCGCTTCGCCTTTTTCCCCTAGACGGCAAATTTCATCGAGTTCATGCACTGACCATGCTTGGCCAGCATTTTTAAACCCATAGTTAAAACGTGCTTTTTTATTACCAAAACGTTCAGGTCGGTCAATCAGACGTTCCCAATAGTTTTTGTCATCTAACATAAAGCGAACAGTGGCACTTGATTCGCCTGTATTTGAATCTTTGTAGAATTGCTGGGTGTATTTACCAATCAGGTTTGAAATGTCAAAACCACGACCTTCAGATAAAAATGCATCTGCTGCAGCATTTGGATTCGCATCAGTTTGTGGATGGTATTCAGACCAGTCTTTGAATAAGTCTTCACAGATATCTTTGACGTGTTCTTCATAACCACATTTGACCAGACGACCACATTTCACGATACGTGGGTTGTGCGCATGGGTATAAAGTTCTTTTTTACCGCATTGTGGGCAGACACCTTCACGGAACCATTCGCCACGTGTCTTGAAGCTGAACATTTGTTCAAGACGGTCAATGATGCGGTGTTTCAATTCGTACATTAATTTACACCCCGATATTTTGTATCTACGATTTGGAGCCAGTCATTTGCATCTGTAAGCGTCATAAGTTTTTGATCGCAAAGCGCTTCGATGTAACCTTTTAACTTGAGTGCAGCAATAAAGCGCAAAGGGTCACGAAGTTGAGTCATTTGTTCAATATGCTCGTGCAGTGCTGCTGTACCGTTTCGGTTTTCAATTTGAGCTTTGCGCTTTTGGCATATTTCTTTTAGTGTTAACATTCTGTTTACTCTTGCGTGAAATTGTAAACTTCTAAGCATTTTCAGATGCTTAGGTGTTATTTTTCGCATTGAAAAAAGGGTTTTCAGGGTCTTCAATTTTGGCTAATTGATTTGTGACGGCTTGACGAATAACACTAGAAATAGTCGTTCGGTTTTTAGCTGCATAGATACGCATGTAGTCCTTTTCGGACTGAGTAAAATGCGCTCCAGTCATTTGAGTTCGGTTTTCTTGGACTGTAGACATTTGAGTTACCTTTTTTTAAAGTTTCGATATATCAACAGTGTTAAACTGTTAAAGTCATCATATTACGAAATATCGAAAGATACAAGGCTAGTTGGGGTAAAAATGTCGATAAATGATAAGTTTTTAGAAAGAGGCAATCGACTAAAGGCTGAAAGAAAGCGATTAAAGCTGACACAGCCAGCTATGGGAGAGCTTTTAGGAGTAGCAGTCGGATCTATAGTCCGTTATGAAAAGCAGGGAGATCCGCTGAATCAAAACCAATTAGAAGCATTACAGGAATCAGGTTTTGACACGTTTTATATTACTTTTGGTCAACGTCTAGCTAACCTGACTGAAGATGAATATCAGGTACTTGAGGCTTTTAGGTCGATAAAAGAAGAAGCCAAACTTGGTTTCATTGGTATGGCCAAAGCCTACGCACAAACAAATGCCGCTTCTTAAAGCGGCATTTTTATAGAATGACTAAAGGTTAGTGCACTGAGCTTTCAACCTTTACGACAATACCCTCTACCTGTTGTTTTAATGAGTTAAATAGCGCATACATTTCGGCATGTGAAATGCTTTCATCACTTGCGATACTTAACTTGCTATACAGGCTTAAACAATCTTTTAATTGGATTAAGTCAACTAAAGCTTCTTCTAGATTGTCGGTTGTATTTGTTTCTGTCATTTTCCCTCCAGAGTTGTTCGCGTATTTTAGAACAACTTTTTCACAGTGGTATCGTTCATAATTAGGCTATGCGACAAATTATGACCTAAGCTGATTTAAATAATCCAAATAGAACGAAAAAAGTGTATAAAAATCGACATACTATTTTGAATTTAGATCAAACCTAAGTTTCGTAAAGGCACAGGCTTAAAAATCCAGCACTTTATGGTCTTTGCAAAAAGCGCACTATGGATAGATTTATTGTGCTGCATAAACACTGGGTGAGGGCTTTGGCTTTGCATGAGTATGGCAAAGAGCTGAGACTTCATTGGTAAGCCGTCTATACACTGGTAGATTTGAGAAATATTGAATGCCAGGATATTTGGATTACGGCTGTGGTTAAGTTTGTGCATGCCGTAACTGTTCACACTGGCCCAAAAGTCATTCAGCATTTTACTGTCGATGATGTTCTTGGTTTCTAGTGATAAACAGGCGATAGGCAATATGTCACGGCATAGATTGCCTTTGTTGTGCCAAAGCACTTCGGCATTTTGCATAAAGCCGTTATTGTCGTGGTGAATTTGACTGACGGTATAAATAGGACCACCAGATTTGAGCTGTACCACTGCACCAATATGGATGCATTCATTGTTGCCATGCAAGTTGTAAAGCATGGCTGCCATTTGGTTAAAGGTGTTGATGTAGGCTTCTTTAATTTTAGCGGCTGCTGCACCAGTAAAGCCCATGACCAAAAACATAAAACCGTCTTTGCTCATTTCGTACATTGGGCGATTTTCACCTTTAGCATCTTTATATTCAACGAGCGTAAAATTGCGCTCGTTGAAATCTGAGGAACATTCAAGACTTTCTAATTTGCGTAATACGTCTTTATGTTGTTTCGCAAAAACTTCAGCCACTTTTAAACTGGTGGTTTTCACTTGCTGGTCTTGAATAAAAACCACGTCATCAATATGTGCAATTGCGTTCATGCTCATACTCCCCAAAACAATAATGAGAAGACAATAGAACATGCTGAAAAGAACACGGTGGTGTCTAAGATGTTTTTAAAAATTTGTTTACGTTTAAGTTTGCGCTGGCGTTTTTCGTATGCAGCTAGATCGTAAATAGGGGAGTGTTCACGTACGTTATTTTGGGTGCACGAATGCGTAGAAGCGAATGTTTTCATTGGCTATTTCTCCGTTCAAGTATTTAAACCTGACACCAACCAATTTCCACAAAGATTGGTGACAGACTGAACAGGGGTGGAAATTTACCGCGAACGAAGAAGCGGCTGCCCCGAAGGGCACCCTGTCCAGCCTGCCATAGAATAGCACAGCTAGATTTTACGCAAAAAAATAGCCCATGACGGACTTTTTGCGTCTTCGTTCAAATATTTTCAGGTTTCCACGCCTGACCACAGATTTTGCTGTAGTCCTAAAACTGTAACAGTGTTAAAGTGTTAAGGTCAAGTGGCTTTATAATAAAAATGGTGTGATGACGTGCATGAATATTTAGCAGATAAGTTGTATTACTCAACTGTCAGAATAGATGGGAATAATTCAACGGAAACAGGTTTCTTTTATATCTATGATTTTGGCGGGCTATCTAAAGTATTTTTAGTCACAAATCGTCATGTAATAGAACCAAACCAAGTTGGAACTATTAACTTTCATTCTGCTAAAGATTTATATCCTAATAATGGGTTAAATATTGGGAAAAGAGTTACAGTAAATTTAAATCAGGCTGAATGGCAGCAAAGGTGGAAATTTCACCCAGATAAAAATATTGATATTGCTATTTTAGATTTCACTATAATTGAACATGATTTAGATCAGAAAAAAATGCATGTTTATTATAAAGCCTTGCATAGCAATACATTAATCAGTTCAGACGATTATCCTGATATTTCTAGTATTCAACAGGTGGTTTATGTTGGTTATCCTCAAGGTTTGATTGATAATCATAATTTATTACCTATAGCACGTAGTGGGTATACTGCCTCACCAATTAAATTTGATTTCGATGGGCAAAAACAGTTTTTAATTGATTCTGCAGTTTATCCTGGATCAAGTGGTAGTCCTGTATGTATCCTTAATGAAGGAACGCCATTTGTAGATAGAAATAATGCGCTTCATATGGATAAAACACGTTTTATTTTTCTTGGTGTTTTAACTAGTGTTCGGACTGAACGGCTAGCTAGTAATCCTAATGAAGTGAAGCACTATCTAAACTTAGGGCATGTGGTTAAAGGTGAGTGTATAAATGAAGTAATTATTCATTATTTTACTGTGCGAACAATAACTGGAAGTCCAAGAGTATAATTTTATAATAAATTTATTTATGTATTACTGAGGGTGTTGAGTGGTTTATTTATTTGCTTTAATTTTTATTGCTGCTGCAATAGCGGCAATTATTGGTTTAATTAAGCCGTCATTGTTCAAGTTTAAAAGTGATGTCGTCCCGAACCGTTGGAAAGTTTTTGGAATATTCTTTTTGATCAGCTTTATATCACTGGCGTTTGTTGGTGTGATTGCATCGGAAGCTGAAAGTACAAATAATGTTAGTGCTGACGGGAAGATGGGCTCTGCTGACGTTCATGTTGCAACTTCAATGACTGAGGAACTGAAACCCGTTGCCGACGATAAAGAAAGTAACTTAGGTCTTACGCATGAGCAGTTCAGAGCATCACTAAACCAAAAATTAAAATCGATTAAGGTTTCTCATCTGAGACCTGTTGCAGAATTTGATCTTGAAAAAGGAGAAGTGAACGACACATTCAATGTCATGTTTACTGATGCTGTTGGTGTGGTTGGAACTGTGAGTAAAAGCTCTGATATGGTCAAAGAAATCGCTCTTTTGTTTGGCGGTGAATCAGATCAAGATGCTGCTGACTTCTTGATTGTAACGGGCCTTATTGTTCAAACACTATCACCAGGGAAAGATACAGCTCCGAAAGAGTTAGTACCTTTGATGGAAAAGGCAGTAGAAAATAAGAATGAAACCCAAACTAAGGTGATCGATGGCAAAACATATACGGTTATCGACTCGGATGTTCTTGGTTTAAATATCGTAATATCAAGCAAATAAAATAGCCCCGAAAGGGGCTTTTTTATTAAATATGATATAAGTCTTTTGCTTGATTATTTAGAAATTATGGTAGTTCTCTGCATTTAACAGTGTTAAAGTGATGATGTTAAAAGCCTTTATAAGAATCGTTCTAAGAGCTTAATCATTTTCACTTTTTTAGAGATTGGTCATGTCTATTCAACACATTATTGTTCATGAAATTCGACGCGTTAAAGAAGATAAAAAAAGTACAGACACTTTGGTTGTTAAGATTAAAGACACAGAGAATGATTTAAGTTCATTAAGTGGTGAATTAGAAGTTCAATTATTAAAACTTTTTTCTAAATCTAGTTTAATTGTAGGGCAATTTTCAATAGGAAAAGATGAAGATAAAAAACCTGCCTTTGAACAAGGATTAGATAATTTTTATTCTGGTGAGAGTTGCCAAGATTTTCTTGAAATGACCAGAGAGTTAGCAGGATATTTCAAAACTTTTCTTGAAGAAAATAAAAGTATTACTGGTGGCTTCCTTGTATTTTTTGAGTTTAAAGGGGATGAACATACCAAATTAGCAGTTGCCGTTATTAATAAATCAAATGCTACGGATATTAATCCTGATCTTGATTTTATTGCGAAAGAAATTCTTGACCTAGATAAATTGCATTTAGGTGCGACAATTAATATTACCCAATGGCGTGATGAATTTGCTGAACGATATATTCGCTTTAAAAATGGTCAGTCGGAACAGGTGACTGATTACTTCCAAAAATTTATCGGTTGTGATGTCGATAACAAGGCTGCTGTTGAAGAAACTAAACAGTTAAAGAAAGCGATTGAAAAATTTGCTGGTGAAAAATTAAAGTTACCTCAAGAAGATGTAGATGAATATCTTTCATCGGCTTATGGATACATCAATGAGTGTATTAGTAAAGGTGATGACATTGTTCTAGATAATTTAGCTAAGAGAGTATTTTCAGAACATAGTGATGATTTTTTTGAATTTGCCAGTGATGGGCACAACCTATCAGGGATAATTAAGATTAATACCACTGAATTAAAAGGTTTCATGAAATTAAGTAGTAAGCGAAAAGATCTTTCAATTACTTTTGCCAGAGAGCTTTTGCATAAAAAAATTAATTTTGAAGATGATATACTTAAGATCGACAGCTCATTACTGTCAGAAAATTTAGTTGCAGAGCTTAGGGCTGCAACAGCTAAAAACGACTAAGATGAATAGATATGACCATGAATCCAGCGCAAATTTATAGTGACATCTTCCTGTCTATGCATGAAAGACAGGAAAGTCATGACCAATTTATATGCTGGATGGAACTAGATGCAGCCAAACTTGCTTCATTAAAAACTTTGAGTGAATACTCTTTAGTTTCAGGTAGTCTTGATGTAAAAGTTGAAGGTAAGCAACGAGATTCAGGCGTAAATTTAGACAGTATTCAAGATAAGTTCTTTGACAGTAAATATATTTTTGAAGTTAGGTTAAATAAAACAAACCTTAATTTTGGACATGATTTCATTATCTGTGATTGTTGGGATACTGTTCTTAAATATGATCATCATATAAAGAATCCTATCAAGAATATTTTTCTTACTAAAACTGAAAGTTATTTTGATAGTACTTCTACCGATAGTAAATATAAAAATTATCTCGCTATGGGTGAGCTATATTCATTCATAAAGTTTTTATCTGAAGAATCGAATGCAGATAGAGATTGTATTTTTTATAACCGTAGTTACAAGTTTAAAATTAAAGCTTGTGAGGATGACTTAGGTTTTTCAATTGATACTGTAAGTTTGAAAAAGTTAAAGGATACGGAAATGCATCGAGATGCGATTATTAATCTCATGTGTAAAGAAGTGACAGCTTTTATTAAAGATCAGCAAGAAGAAAATAGATTCAGTTATTTGATTCGTAATATGAATCCATTAATTACGAATATTAATCATAGCTATCAAGGCTATGTCGAGGACTATACCTTTGATAAGGTGCGAAAAGAATATAAAGAAAAAAAGACAGAGTACATTAAAAAATTGAATGATACGTTTGATTCAGTTGCTACAAAAATGTTTGCTATTCCAGCAGGTATTTGGTTTGCTACTGCACAAATTACTACAATGAAAGTTGTTAATAGTTTTATATACACCAAAAACTTTATCGTATTGATGACGGTCTTATCAATGATCTTTATTATGATTCTTAATATTTGGGGGCAGCATAGTACCCTTAAACAAGTGAAAGAAGAATATTCAGATGTTTTTGATGAATTAGAAAAAAAATTTGAAGATGTTGATGCAGAAATCAGACAAATAAAAAGTGATGTAAACAATAAATTCGATACAGTAATGTCCTATGTATATGTTGCTATTATTGTTTGTGTTGCATTAGGTGTGTATACGTCATACCTTTTTTATCAAAGTATTATTCACTAGAAATAAAAAAGCCCCGAAAGGGGCTTATTTATTGGAGCTGAAAAACGTGTCACGCCACGTACAGCATATTGGTTATTTTGCTGTCATCCTGTTGCTATTATAACTGTTTTTTTAAAACCAGCCTACTGAGTGCAGAAATAATAAAGCACTTGCACAAACACCAACAATTGCACCTACTAAAAAAGGATAGAGCCACATATTTTTATCCTTTACGTTTGGTTTGCGCTTGAATAAATGCACAGCTTGGTTTGTTATTTTGCCGAATTAAGCTTTCAATGCGTTTGGTATAGCGGTCGAACAAGTACCAGATGATGATTACCACGGCAGCCGATAGGTTTACAACAATTAAAATCAGAGCAGTTTGTTGGTCCATTTTTTATTTTCCTTTGTTTATTAATCTTGTGATGTGCATTCAGGGCAAGGGCATTCGATTGGATCTGATGGTTCAGCGAAAATGACTGGCATGACGTTCTTCCTTGGTCTTACATTCAATGCATAAAGTGACTGCACCTAGCTTTCGTCGTTCTGGTGGAATGTCATTGCCACATTCTTCACATTCAGACAGTGATGGTGCGCTGTAATCACGTGGTTTTACTTTGACTTGGTTTAGTTGGTTTTCTTGTGCGCGGTCGATGGGGTCAGACACATGCCACCTCTTTATGTTGTTTTGCTGCGGATTTTGGAAGGTGAATGTTAGGATTCGGCATTGCAGATGGGGAGAGTTCAGCATCCCATGTCAGGAAGCCTTGAGCTGTAAAACCACAATGTAAATTTGTGCATTGACCGTATAAGCGTTTTAAAAGTGGATCGACTTGTTCACTTGAACGGATCCAAAGTGATTCGCCGCAATGAGGGCATTTATTACTTATCGTACGTCCTGGTTTAGACATTTTTAATTGCTCTGCTGCATTAATTTTATACAACAAATATACAACAAAATTACGATATATCTAAAGTATCTATTGTAAAAGTTATTAAATATCGTTATTTTGTTTTTACCTATTTCATCCTGACTTCGCCCCAAAGTCAGGATTTTTTTTGTCCTATTTTTTGGCTTTGTCTATTCTTTTTTGTTCACGTTTTATTGCAACCATGGCAGTTTTTTTATTCTTATATTCTTGGGTGAATTTTAATGGTTTTGATTGATCTCCACTTGTTAATGTTTTAGTTTCGCCATTTTCCCTGTAGTAAACAATGACACCGGTATAATCTGCATAATTTTTACCAGTGCGCTTTTTGGTTTTGGACTTTTCTTTTTCTTCTTCAGTCTTTTCTTCTTTGCCTTCAAACAGTGTCGATACATCATCGGCATCGGGCAGCTGCACTTCAAGTTCAACTGATGTGGTGAAGCCATTGTCATTGAGTGAATGGGTGACGTTTGTTCCTAACCAGATAATGTCATCAATTTCAGGTTTTAAGCCAATAAATTCAAATTCCTGTTCAGGGATTAAGGTTGGATCGCCAAAAGCCAAGGTATATGTCAGTTTTTGGGCAGTACGTTTGCAACGATTGTATTCCGCATTTGCTGCCAGTTCAGCGGTGGTTTTATCCCGATGCACATAGCGGATCTCTTTCATGTTGTCTTCACTGTCACCGACCACGACATGCAATTTTTTGGCTTTGTTTTGGGTGTAGTAATAGGCTTTGACGCCTGTGATATTGTCCGTACCTGTGCCATTGGTGTAGTTGTGCTGATCGCCCTGATCTCTGGTGATTTGCACACGTGGTAAGGCTAAACCTGAAACTGTTGTACTTGCACCACGTGGTAATAAAATCAAATGCCCATTTTTCACGGTGGCAATTGCGTCATTTTCATCGGCAATACGTGTGATGAGATTGGCATCAGATTCATTCTGGGCAATGTATTTAATTTTTTTTGATGCGAATTTTTCATGAACAATGACTTTCAGTTCATATTCAGCACCGACTTTTTCAAATATTTCTTGAATGGTTTTGTCGCTCCAGCTGCGTTCACGCTTTTGTTTTAAACCTTCTGATACATCATTGGCCATGGCAGAAATACTAAGTACATCTGGTGCGCCACGATGGGATGTGGAATCGACTTTGTATTTGCCTTTGTCGAATAAACCGGTATTGGACCAACCTAACCAGACCTGAATGATGGCACCTTTGGGTGGAATACTGAGCATGCCATCTGCATCATTCAGTTCGATGTCCACTGAATCCACCACAAGTCCACGATTGTCTTTAATACTCAGTGACATTAAACGTGAAGCCATAAGGGATGAGATATCGACACCATCGACTTCAACTCGAAAAATGGGGTAAGGGTATTCCGTCATTTTTTCAACAGAATTTAATGCCGTACCAACGATGTTCATGACTTTATTCAGCATTAGAGAATCCTATTCAGTGCGCCAACACCCATGCCGATCAGGGTGCCTAATAAGGTCGGTTGCCAATCGCGTATAATGGTCAGTTTTAAAGTGAATTCAGTTTTACGTGCTGCACCATCTTTAAAGAAATAGGTTTTGGTTTCATCTAAATCATTGATGATGACTAAGCCATAAATCTTGCCTGTGCCTTCAATTAAGGTATATGCCTTGCCTGTATCTCCCATTTGTCTGAGGGTGTCTAATGTGACGCGACTTCCTGTCAATTCGTGGTAAATCACGCCTTTAAGTGTAATGACATCTTCACCTTTACCAATAAATTGATAGGCAGGGGAGTCCCCGACACGGCTATTTGAAGGGTGTCGCCAATTGGTGACACGTTGCAGTTCTTGATATGACGCTGTTCGTAATGAGAAGACAAACAAGCCTAGAGCCATCATCATGTGTCTTTACTCCGTGTCAGTTAAAAATTTACGTTTTTTCATCTGCTGTTCTTCAGCCACTCGCTGGAGTTCCTGACGCATTGCTTCAGCCGTTCCTTTGACCACGGATCCATCTTTGACTTGAATAGTGACTTGAATTGTATCTTGGCTGATATATGAACGTGGGTTATTGCGACCAACATTGATGGGTTTGACTGGCTTGGTTTGGGCAGCAGTATTGACCATACCTTGTGTGGCGGTGGTTGTGGCTGCTACTGGTAAGTTGTTGGCATTGGCAATACCGTTAGCCATGCCTTGCATGGTATAGCCACCAATACCCATGAAGACACGTGAGGGTGAATGAATGCCTAGAATGCCCTTGGCTTTATCAATCACGCCACTGACAGCACCTGTGATGGCATCTTTGACGGCATTCACTTTGGATAAAATACCGTTCTTGAGCCCTTCTAAAATCATGGAGCCAAAGCCAGTGAACTTTGCTGGAAGGTCAATGCCGAACCATGACAGTACTTTTGCAAATGCTGAATAAAACAGTCCGATTGGACTCCAATTAATGATCAGTGCTGATATGCCTTTAATGCCACCATTGAATGCGGTCTTGATGGTGTTCCAAATGCCGACAAAGAATGCTGAGATCGGGGCCCAGTTTTTGTAAATCAGGAAAGCAGCACCAGCGATGGCAAGGACAATCCATGTAATTGGGTTGGTCAGTAACGCCATGCTCATACCTTTGGCAGCCAGTGCTACTGCACCAAATGCTCGACCAACCATCATCATTGGACCAAAGATGGCGATTGCACCAATGGATAGGGCAGAGAGACCACCAACAATGGCAATAGCACCGACTGCAATTTTGGTCAGGGTTCCTGCCAGTACTGGGTTTGCTTGTGCCCATGCCTGAACTTTACTCATTACAGTATTGAAGCTGCCAATCATGGAATTGACACCAGGCAATAAAACATTGCCGATGGTGATGCCTAAGGCTGCCATCTGGTTTTTTGCTAATTGAATATTATTGGCTGTAGTTGCAGCGCGTGCTGCATATTCTTTTTCCATACTGCCAGCGTACTTTTGCTTATCTGCAACTTTCCCTAAATTGTCTTCAAGGGCTTTCATGTTGGTCAGCAAAGGTGAGATAGATCCAAGTGACTCAGAGCCGAATAATTCTTTTAACATGGCAGCTTGCTTGTACTTATCCATTTTTGAAATGGCTTTCAATACAGATAATGTGGTTCCTTCAGCATCCTTCTGCATGTCTTGAGCTACCTTTTTAGCATCCATACCTAATTCAATATAAGCATTGTGCTGTCCCTTTGTGGCAGACTCACCTGCAACCAAGGCAAGCATCATATTTTTAATACCTGTAGCAGCCACTTCTTCAGCTACGCCCATGCCACGGATTGTTGCCCCTAATGCAGCAATAGATCCAGAAGCAAAGCCACCGACTTCACCCAACGGACCAATACGTTGCACAATATCCATGATGCCTTTAGCCGCGGCAGGGGTATTGTTGCCTAGGTAGTTAATTTTATCCGCTAATGTTGTTACTTCAGATTGTGACATTTTGAATGCTGTACGCATTTCTGCCATTGCCTGTCCTGATTCTTCGGCTGTAATGTCGAAAGCTACACCCATCTTCACAGCTGTTTCAGCAAACTGAGTCAATTCATTTTTTGCAATACCAGATTGTCCACCTGCTGCATAAATAGCTGCAATATCTTTGGCGGCCATCGGCAGTCGTTTACTCATGCTGATAATATCGTTTTCCATTTGCTTAAACTGCTGTGGGGTATCAAAATCAACCACTTTTTTTACATCAGCCATGGCAGATTCAAAATCAATAGAAAGTTTAACTGGTACTGCTAAAGCAGCTGCACCAGCACCAGCGATCATGAGTCCTTTTTTTGCCATTTCATTGGCTTTGCCCATGCGTTCTTGCATTTTTTCGTATTTCTTTTGGGCTTCTGTATGTTTGCTTAAGGATTCTTTTTGTTTGTTTAACTCCATGGTGGTCAAATGAATCTTATTTTTTAGATCTGATTCTTCATCATTCAACCGATCCATCTGAATGCCAGCTTTGTTGAATTCCTGAGCCATACCGGTCAATTCTGTACGTTGGTTTTTTTGCACACCCATCAGGCGTTTATGAGCAGCTTCAGCACGTGCCAATGCCGTGACATTTTCCTGAACTTCAGGATTGATTTTGAGTGCTGCTTTTAATTCAGAAATGGTCTGTTTGTTTTTGGCCAATGCCTGGGCTGTCTTTTCAGATTGTGCGGTGAGCTGACGGAAACCTGAGATTTTACGCTGTTGTGCTTCGAGGTCCTTCAGCTCACCATTGGTTTTTTTGAGCGCGTCAGCCATTGTTTTAGAGCCACCAACGATGGTTTTCATTGGTCCTGTGAGTTTATCAACTGCTCCAAATAGGACTTCTAATTTTAGTTTTGACATTGGTGGACTCTTTTATACAGTAGTTTGGTGACGCTTCAGCGCATGGTGATGCCATTTACTTAATTCGGTGATGTCCATGTCATCGTATGCGCTGGGTGGCCAATGAAAGATGCAAGCAATGTTGGCAATCGCTTCATCTACGTCATCGACCAGTTTTATTGCTGTTCCTCTTTGATCGCTTTCTGCAGATCCTTCGGGTACAAAAAAGTGACCAAGTGACCTCCCAGCTGTGCAAAGTCGACTGGATCTAGTTCAAGCACTTGCTGTGGTGTTAATGCAGGTGTGGTGACACGTGGTAAAACTTTGATTAATGCGTTTACATCGTGCTGATAGATGGCTTGTAAACTGACACCGCTCAGGGCTTTTACGTTCGGCTTACGGATGGTGATTTCAGTAATGGTATTGCCACCAAATTGAATTGGTTGCTCAAGCTGAACAGTTTCTTGGTTCGGGTTTTGAATCAGTTGGGTATTTAATTCTTGATCTTGAGTATTCATGTTGCATTCCTAAAATAGATTTGAATCAAAAAAACCTTGCACAGAACGAATCCATGCAAGGGCAGGAAAACTTATAATCCGATTGCTTTACGTTGTGCTTCGAGACGGTCTTTGCCATCTACAACTTCTTTGAAGCCAAGCACGTCAATTTCGATTTCAACTTTGCCGTTGACTGTGAGTTTGTAATAAGCACAGTTGGTCACGACTTTATGTTCAGTGTCTTCACCTGGTTCAGAGTCACCGCCATCAATTTCTTCATGACGACCACGAACCACGACTTCCACTGCATCGACTTCGCCTGTGTCATCACGTTGATAAGCACCAGCAAAACGCATATAAACACCGTCAACTTTTTCAAGACCGAATTGACGCAATGTGAGCAGGTCTAAACCACCAAAAGTTGATTCAAGCACTAAGCCGTCATCGCCCATGCCCATATCAATTTTTAATGGACCATTCATTCCACCACCGCGATAGTCTTCCATCTTGCGTGTGAGCTTCGGCAATACGACCGTTTTGATTTGCCCTAGATAACTTTCACCTTCGTTAAATAGGTTCATATTTTTGAGTTTACGAGGAAGGCTCATGCATCAGCTCCTATGCAGTGATCGTTGAAGCGAAGTCAGCCAAATAGCTGTCTGTAATACGCTGACGGAAGGTGAGGTCTTCAAGCGGTGGCACTGGGGTATAGTCATAGTCGATATACAATTTGCCGGCTTTGAGCGTGTCTTTTGAGTTCAGCTCTGGGTCATACCAGGCATCGCCACCCATCAGATAGCCTAGGCGTGTCCATTCACGTTGTTTGGCTTTAATGCCTTCCAACATATCGTTGACCAATGAACCGTGCATTGGTTTATCAATGGCCCACATGTGTGCTTCTGCAATCGTGTCAGCCATGATCTGTGCTGTACGTGTGTAGTTTTCGAAAGCAAAGAGTGGATCATCTGAACAGGTACGTGAGCCCCAGAGACGGAAGCCATCATGCTGAATCAGGGTGGTGATTTCGTTGCTGTTGAGATAGCCAGCATCTGTTGCAGGGTCTTGAAGGTCCCAAGTCACATCGGCATCGATACCTGTCACACCATTCACTGCTACGTTTGATAAGGTTTTATGCCAACCGATTTCGTTGTCGATCTTGGCACGTAAGCCCATTGCCACTGCAACTGCAGGTACGGTTTCTGTTTGCGCTGTGTCGACATTGAATGCCACGAAGTTTGGCCAAATCACCATGAGTTCACGCGCTGCAAACGCATCACGATAGGCAACGACTTCTTCTTTGGTTTCACATCCCCAAGCATAGACATATGCAAAGGCACGAAGTTTTTGTGCAATGGTTGCAAGTTCAGTGGCAACGGCTTGCGTATCTAAACCTGGTGCGCCAATGATGCGTGGCTGTACGCCTAGTTTTGATTTCGCTAATAGCAATGCTTTTGCACCGGTATATTTACCAGTAGCGTCTACGGTACCAATGACGTTTGCTGTTTGTGCTGCTTCATCTTCAGCAGCTGCAACACGTACAACAACGCAGATTGAATTGGCTTGGTTGGCCATGGCTTGCAGTGCTGTTTTTAGTGTGCCGTTGGTACCGGCTTTTGCAACTGCAGCTTGGGTGTTTGTAATGAGCACTGCCGTATTCAATGGGAAAACGGTTGCATCTGCATCTTCTGCAGTGGCAATGAGTCCTTGAACAGCAGTGGCAATGGTTCGGATCGGACGTGTACCTTCGTTGATTTCAACGACACGCAGTCCGTGGTGGTATGAATCTGCCATAAAAAAAGCCTGTTTATTGAGGTTTTATTTCAACAAACAGGCTTGCATGGGACTGAATAAAGCCCAAGTGTATGGGCTTGTATTAAGTGGGTTTTACAAATTCTTTACTCTTAATCCACCATCTTCAGCATAATCAACTTCTTCTTCGGAAACTTTTACATTTTCTGGTAATGGGTTATTGGTAATCTCTAACTCATTTTCATCTAAAGTAATCATGTAATCCCAATCA